>SESC01000022.1_pt1 | contig 77436 bp, 83 predicted proteins | sample 3171431 | NCBI WGS metagenome assembly SESC01 (sample SAMN06051868, study PRJNA518727) | freshwater metagenome | biome: subpolar coniferous forest; feature: holomictic lake; material: water; isolation source: holomictic Lake 227, 8 m depth | place: Canada: near Kenora, Ontario | collected... | reverse complement strand
CACAGAGTTCACAGAGAACGCACAGAGAACGCTATAAAATAGGAGAGTAGTTCTTTGTGCCTTTGTGCCTTTGTGGTGAGGCGCATCGAATCTATCCACACGAATGCCGCCTTCAGTCAATCGCAAATCTCTCCAGGCAGGTGTAAACGGAAAGCCTCTTTCCCCGCAGAAAACCGATGATGCATAGATTCGTCCTCTTTGCAATGGAGACGGCCAGACTGGTAGTGGCCCCTCGCGAAACAATGATGGGAATGCCGGCCACTGAGCACTTCAAGGCCATATCAGAGGAGACCCGGCCCGTGCAGGCCACAAAGGTTTGGCTGAAATCGAAGTCTTGCTTCTGAAAGAACGCGCAGCCGATGGCCTTATCCAGGGCATTGTGCCGGCCGATGTCCTCGATGATGCAGATAGGCTCCCCATCTGTGAAGAGGCCCACAGAATGCACTCCCCCTGTGGCTATGTGCGTCTCGGAGAGCGAGATGGCCCCCATGGCCTCTTGCGCCTGCCTCCTTCCTATTATCAGATCCGACTTAATCTCGGAAAGCTTGGACTCATCCAGAAAAGAAGCAATCCCACCGCAGCCGCTCACAATGGGCCGCCGGGGGACTATGGCCCGCATGGGATTTGCGACTAGAACGCGAGCCACATTGCCCTCGACCTCCAGAGACTCGATCTCCTGTGGTCCGGAAATTATCCTCTCGGAAAAAAGGTGGCCTGTGACAAACTCCTTTCTCATCCGGGGGCTGATCATGGCAGTTACGAAATGCCGACCGTTGATGAAGATGGAGAGAGGCACCTCTTCCACTACCAGGCAGGTCGCATCTTCTGCACATTCACCGTCCAGCCGCAGACACTTGCATTCTTTGATCATAGCTAAGCCATCCTGGCAATCTGCTCCAGCGTCGCCAGGAGCTTTTCAATTTCATCCTCTGTGTTATAAAGATAAAGCGAGGCACGCACGGTTCCGTATTTCAGCCCCAGATGCTTCATTAAGGGAATGCAGCAGTGATGACCGGAGCGAACGCAGATGTTCGACGCCTGGTCGAGCATGAGAGCCACCTCGTGGGGCAAGAGGCCTTCAACCGCAAAGGAGACCACGCCGCCTCGTGCCCGCCTGCGTGAGCCGGGGCCCGGACCATAGATCGATACCCCTTTCATCTCTTGCAGGCCTTCCAGCAGCTTAACCGTCAGCCTTTGCTCGTGATGGTGAATATCCTCGATGCCCACCCGGGTGAGATAATCAACGGCAGCGCCTAGACCAATGCCGGCCGAGATGTCGGGCGTGCCGGCTTCATAGCCCTCATAGCCCTTCTTGATCTCATACCGATCGTTGCCGACGTCCTGCACCATGCCCCCGCCCAACAGGAGCGGTTCGACAACACCCTCTTTCTTGATCCAGAGAACGCCGCTTCCCATGGGCGCAAGCATCTTGTGCCCGGAAAAGCAGAGAAAATCGCAATCGATATCCACCACGTCTACGGGCATGTGGGGCACGGACTGGGCAGCATCCACCAAGAGAGCAGCGCCCCGCTCCCGGCAGATTTTGCTGATCTCCTTTACGGGAAGGACCGTTCCCAGAGCATTGGAGAGCTGGCTCACTGCCACCAGCCGGGTGCCTTCGGTTATCGCCTTTTCATAGTCTGCCGGATCGATCATTCCCGTTTTGTCCGGCTTGATGACCTCCAGCTCCACGCCTTTCTCTTTTAGCCTCATCCAGGGCAAAAGATTGGAGTGGTGCTCCAGAAGGGTGGTGACGATGCGTTCCCCCCTCTTCCACTTTATGCCGCGAGCGACGATGTTGATGGACTCGGTGGTATTCCTGGTAAAAATCGTCGTTCCTTCCAGCCCCGCCCCGCCTACGAATTCTGCAGCCTTGCGGTGCGCCCCCCGGTAGCGCTGATCGGCAAGCTGAGCCATCCGGTAAACGCCCCGGCCCACGTTGGCCTTGTAGCTATGGTAGTAATCCAGGACCGCCTGCAAAACAGGTTCAGGAGTCAGGCTGGTGGAGGCGCTGTCCAAATAGATAACATCCTTAGTGATGGGAAAATCCTTTCTTATTTCCTGAACGTCCATATCATAAAACCTCGTTCATGCTTCCGCTGCGAAAGCCCTCCAGATCCAGGGCGACATAATCAAATCCGATTGTCTTGAGCATCCTGGCGATCTCATCGCGGCAATCCATCGCCCGGGACATATCCTGCTTTAGTAGCTCAATTCGGGCCACGCGTCCGTGGGATCGCACCCGAAGCTGCAAAAAGCCCAGGCTTTTCAGATATTCCTCCGCCTCTTCCACCATTCGCAAGTTCTCCGGTGTGATCGGCTCGCCATAAGGTATTCGGGAGGCGAGGCAGGCCGAGGAAGGCTTGTTCCAAATGGGCAGGCCCAGGCCTTGCGCCATAGCGCGAATATCCTCCTTGGTTACTGCCGCATCCACAAAAGGATGCCAGATTCCTTCTTCATCGCAGGCGGCAATTCCAGGCCGATAGTCCCCGTAATCGGAGAGGTTGACTCCATCGGCTATGCAGCTTATGCCTTCCTCCGCCGCGATGCTTTTTAAAACCGCAGCCGACTTTTTCTTGCAGATGTAGCAGCGTGTGACCGGATTATGCAAAAACGGCTCTTCTCTCAGAATGGAGAATTCTGCTACCCGATAATTAAGCCCCAGAGATGCGGCCAGCCTTTTTGCATTTTCAAGCTCACCTTTGGGCATGGACTCGCTGTCCAGGATCACGGCCAGGGCTTTGCCGCCCAAGACATCGTGGGCCACCTTAGCCAGAAGGCTGCTGTCCACTCCGCCGGAATAGGCCACCAGAAGCTTTCCCTTCTTTGCAATTCTTGTTTTAAGGTCTTCCAGCTTATCGGCCCGATCCATTTCACAGTCCCTTGCACTTGGTAGAAATGCAAGCCGCCTCGTCGTCCTGTAGCATTCGGCAGATCTGGCAGATCCTCGGCACAAGTTCAATGCCTTTTACTCTCTCTTCGATCAGGTCGTCGGCGAGCTTACCTATGGACAGGCGGATGTCCTCCCTGAATTCGATATTGTAGCCTCTCTTCTTGGAGACGTACTGGGACACAGCCGGAGGCGTGATGCCCAGCATCCTGGATACCTCCTTTTGGGATATTCCTCTCTTGACCAGCTCTTCGGCGATCGCCGCCCTGATGCTGGGCAGTATATCCCATACGATCATCTCACATGGCGACTTCATTTGCATTGGACCCTCAAATCTGCGATCATTCGGCACACATCACAATCGTTAATCAAGTGTTATACGCATATAAATCTTGCCGCAACCATATGAATTTAATCCTTTGCAATCCAATTCCGGGAGGATTGCGGCGCAAGATATATCTGCTTATAAAAATAATGGTGTGATATGAAAAAACGGCTGGCTACAGTTTGTATACTACTATTATTTGCCCTTGTCGCATCCTCCTTGGGCGGTGCTATAGCGGATAATAATACTGCGATGAATAATACGATGAGCTGGGACGGACTGTATGCGACAACCGTAAAAGAAACTTCGGGGCAGTGGGCAATGCCCGGCACTCTGCTGGTTTCCTGGGGAAAAGAGGTCCGCTACGAAGGAACCCTAATCAGCAGAGCGTTGTTCTTCAACAACTCCAGCATTTCCTGGACAGAAGATGCAAAGTGGGGTAGTGGCCGGATATGGTTCACCTACGGAGATAACCGCTCACAATACTGGCCGGACGGCCCGGCAAAGGGAAAGGTCTTCGCGGGATGGATACAAAGGGGCTTGGCGGCACCGGCAGACTTGCGGGGGGTTAACGAATCCATCAATCAGAAGGGGGGAAAGAAATGCGACGGTGCATGCCCTGAACTGACCGACTCCTGCGGCGGATGCTCCAATGGACGGATATGCAGCAGCGGCAAGTGCGTCTGTCCCGGCGGTACCACGGACTGCAATGGTCAGTGCACAGTATCTGCCCCATGCAGCGACTGCCAGGGGGACAGAATATGCAGCAGCGGGAGATGCATTTGTCCGGAAGGTACCCGGGAATGCAATGATCGATGCATAAAAATCACCGAGTGCTGCGGCGGATGCCCTTACTGGAAGGTATGCGATAAAGGAAGGTGCGTTTGCCCACCTGGGGTTAAGGTCTGCTCCGATCCGCTGCCCGCGTGAGGTATTTAAAAAGACTTAGATTTGTTATAACCAGCGGTTAACGACGTTTTCCACCACAGAGACACAAAGTTCACAGAGAACGCACAGAGACGAACTAACAACTGGAAAACCACAGTAACCCGAGGTTAGACACGGGAAATAGCGACGAGCCTTCATTAATTTAGTCTCTGCCTAATGGCGTATCCTTCTCCACTCAAACAACACGCGAAAGGTGATTATTACTACTGCCTTATCTTAGCATCGAAAGAAATAGCATTGAAAAACGTAAGAAGGTGCCGGGAGCGGGATTCGAGCCCGCGACTTCGAGATACCTCAGGAAGCGCGCGTTAATCGTATTACCCTATGAGTCTCGCGCCCTAACCAACTAGGCCACCCCGGCACGGCATAGTCCCTCGATTGAATTGTTAAATAAGGTTTGTGCTTCCCAGGGCCGCGTGCGCGCCCGGGGCCCGCGGGCGGGCTTCAGGGAAAGAGCCTTCTTTTAGTAACTGCATAGATTTGCAGGACCATCATGCCCTCCGATATCACATGCTCAGTAAGCGATACGCTTTGCGGAAAGACGATCGTAGTAGGAGTAACCGGTAGCATCGCCGCCGTGCGGGTCGTGGACCTCATTCGCGATCTGATCCGGCGCGGCGCAGAGGTGCACGCGGTAGCGAGCAGCGCCGCGTTGCAGATCCTGCACCCTTATGCCCTGGAGTATGCCACAACCCATCCGGTGATCACGGAAATAACCGGCCGGGTGGAGCATGTGCAGTTTTGCGGCGTGGGTGGCCTTGCAGACCTGCTGCTCATCGCGCCTGCCACGGCCAACACCATCGGCAAGATGGCCTGCGGCATCGACGACACGCCCGTAACCACCTTTGCCACCACGGCTTTAGGGAGCGGCAAACCGGTCGCGGTGGTTCCTGCCATGCATGAAGCCATGTACCGCCATCCTGCCGTGCTGCGCAATCTGGAGGCGCTGCGGGCCATGGGCGTGACTCTGATCGATCCGCGCCTGGAGGAGGGCAAGGCCAAGATCGCGGACAACCTGGCGGTTGTGAGGGAGGTGGAGCGGCTGCTGGGGCCATTGGACCTGGCCGGCAAGAGGATAGTCATCACCAGCGGCTCCAACGCTGAGGTCGTCGATCCCATTCGCATCCTCACCAACCGTGCCTCTGGCAAGACCGGCATAGCCCTGGCCCTGGAGGCGCGCCGGCGCGGGGCAAAGGTGACGCTGGTGCACCGCTTCATCCAGGACATCCCTGTGCGCCAGGTCTACGCCGGGAGCGCCAGGGAGATGCTGGACGCTGTGCTGGAGGAAGTGGCCAAGGGTTGCGACGTATTGATCAGCGCCGCGGCGGTGGCCGACTACACTCTGGACCCGCAGGCGGAGAAGATCAAGTCCGGCCAGGAGTTGGTGCTGCGACTTAAACCCACCCAGAAGATCATAAAAACGGTGCGTGGGGCCTACCCCCATCTAAAGATTGTGGGCTTCAAGGCCGAGACCGGAGTGACAGACGAAGAGCTTGTTGCCAGGGCGCAAAAGTCCATGCAGGGTGCAGGGCTGGACCTGGTGGTGGCCAACGACGTCGCTCGGGGCGGCATGGGCACGGATGATAATAGGGTCCTCATAATAGACCGCCTGGTCCAGCGAAAAATTGCCGAGGGCAAAAAGAGCCTGATTGCAAAAATGATCATGGATGCCCTGGTGGAGATCTTATGAACGGCATCACGAAAACCGCCCGGGCCTTTGTGCCCTCTCACATCACCGGCTTTTTTGCCGCCCATCGCAGAGAGGAGCCGCGCCTCGCAGGCTCCGTGGGTTGCGGCCTGTGCCTTTCTCTGGGTGCTACTACTACCATTGAATCGGCTCCCGAGATTCACGATACAGAAATTTATCTCAATGGGAAAGTGTCCGAGGCTCCCGTTTCCAGGTACGTGGTGGAAAGACTCGCCAAAGAGCCGGTGCGGGTGAAGACGGAGCTCTCCATGCCCTTGGGAGCGGGCTTTGGGGCTAGCGGCGCGGGGGCATTGGGCTGTGCCTACGCCCTCAACTCCTATTTTGATCTGGGCCTGACGGCGAACAGGGCAGCGGCCGTAGCCCACGAGGCCGAGGTGACTTTTCGCACCGGTCTAGGAGACGTCATCGCCCAGAATGCAGGCGGCCTGGTGGTGCGCCTGCAACCGGGAGCGCCGGGCACCGGTCGCATCGATCGCATACCCGTTCCCCCATTGCCAATCAGCTACGTGGTGCGTGGCCCCCTTTCCACCAGCCAGGTTCTCTCCGACGAAAAGGTGATGACGGCGGTCAACGCGGCAGGCGAAGCGGCCCTAAAAGAGCTCTTAAAGAGGCCCACATTCACAAATCTCCTGCAGCTCTCCCGCCGCTTCACAGTGCAGTCGGGCCTGGCCAGCGACTGGGCCCTACAGGCAATCGAGGCAGTTGAGGCGGCGGGCGGATTGGCCGGCATGATCATGCTGGGCGATGCCGTCTTTGCCTTTGGTGACGGCAGTGCAGAGGCCCTGCGAACCTTTGGCGAGGTTCATACTACTACCATTTCGCAACGAGGTGCCAATCTTGACTGATATTCCAAAGTCCCATCCCCGATATGCGTCTTTAGTGGCACGCGAGCGCGTGACCAACGGAGTGAAGAAAGGCTACACCAGCAGCCAGGGTCTCATTGCCCAGGGCAGGGGCGAGTGCTTCGACTATCTTTTAGGGGAGAGGACACTGCCCTGCGCAGAAGCGGCCACGATCGCGGCTGCGGCCCTGCTGCTCCTGGCGGAGCGTCCTGCGCTTAGCGTCAACGGCAACGTGGCCGCGCTCGTCGCCGAGGAGATGGTGGCCCTGGCAAACGCGCTCCAAATTCCGCTGGAGGTCAACCTCTTCCACCGCTCTGAGGAGAGGGTGAAGAAGATCGCCGACCTTCTCCGGGAGAAGGGCGCAAAGGAGGTGCTGGGGGAGAATCCCGATGCCTCCGTTCCCGGCCTGGAGCACGCCCGGGCGCTGGCCACCAGGGGCGGGATTTACGACGCCGACGTGGTTCTCATTCCCCTGGAGGACGGCGACCGCTGCGAGGCACTGACGGCTATGGGAAAGAAGGTCATCGCCATCGATCTCAATCCCCTCTCCCGAACAGCACGAAAGGCCACGGTGAGCATCGTGGACAACATCCTGCGGGCGGTGCCGAAACTGGCGGCGCAGGTCCGAAGGCTATCGGAGCTGCCGCGCACGGATCTGGAAAGAATGGTGCTGGAATATGACAACGAAAAAGTGCTGCGTCAGGCGGTGCAGGAGATACAGGATCATCTGGAGGGGCAGTTTCGAGAGGATAACGTGCCTTTGTGAACGGCGGATCATTCTATACACCAAAAAAGATATTAATGATTACTAGTCTAATATTCTGATCAAAGGAGAGATCAGCAATGAGGACATACGCAGAACCTATAGGAACCGTTTACAATTTATGCAGGGGAACGAAATGAAATTTGATGTTCATGCTATTCTTACGGCATTGTTCTTGGTAGTAACAATCTATATTGGCACTGCCGTAGCATTAAACGCAACATTTGATTCCTCGATCCCATCCGGCTTAGAGAAGATCGATCATTTCGTCTTCATCATGCAAGAGAACAGGGCTTTTGACAACTACTTCGGCACTTATCCAGGGGCTGACGGCATACCCAAGAGGATTTGCCTTACAAACCCCAAGGGAGGTCCTTGTGTGGCCCCCTATCACGATACCAACGATATAAACCGCGGTGGACCTCATGGATGGGTTAACGCCCAGGCGGACATCGATGGAGGATTAATGGATGGTTTTCTGGCTGAGGCATACAAAGGCAAAAACAAGAAAGGTACCCAAGTCTGCAATCCGACCGATTCAAATTGCGCTCCGGGCACAGATCCCAGAGAAGTTATGGGATATCACGATTATCACGAAATTCCCAATTACTGGAATTATGCTCGGCTTTACGTTCTTCAGGACCATATGTTCGAGTCCGTGGCCTCTTATAGTCTGGTTGCCCATCTTTATATGCTGGCAGCCCAGAGTGGAGGCTATACGGGATACCACCAGCCCAAGCCCACTACATACAACTTCCCTGAGATCACGGAACTTCTGGGCAGCGGCAAGATAAACTGGAAATATTATGTTACCTCGGGCCGATTACCTGACACATTGGACCCCGAGGAGGTTGGATCGAATGAGATTCAGACTCAGAGTCCTGACAAATATTCCGATTTCAATCCCCTGCCGGCCTTCCCAAAGGTACAAAACAATCCGGAACAGCGTAACCGTTTGGTAGATACCTCTCAATTCTATATTGATGCCCAAAACGGAACTCTACCCCAGGTCAGCTGGGTAGTACCAGAGATGAATGTGAGCGAACACCCTCCATCGAGTGTTAGAGCAGGCATGGCCTATGTGACTGGACTCGTGAATGCAGTCATGGAGGGGCCTGATTGGAACACCACTGCCATATTCATAAGCTGGGATGATTGGGGTGGATTTTATGATCACGTAGCTCCACCGAAGGTGGATGAATACGGGTTCGGGCTAAGAGTTCCAGGTCTGGTAATCAGCCCCTATGCTAAGCAGAACTATGTAGACCACCAGACATATTCCTTCGATTCCTGGTTGAGGATTGTGGAGGAGAGATTTGGAGTCAATCCGATGACCGCCCGAGATGCCGAGGCCAACGACATGCTTAACGCCTTTGACTTCAGTCAAATGCCCAGGCCACCGGTTATATTGAACGCCACCAGGGAGGGGTCACCATACCCATATCCACTGCAGTCATATCCACCGAAGTCAGAAATTCAAAATAATCAGCGTATTATCATAAAAAATCAGACTGCGTTCTACAGCTAGTGATGTTAACGTGCGGGGGAAGAGACCCCCGCATGTTCATGCGTTATGGCAATCTACGCAAACTTTTTTTACTAATTAAAACAATATGTTCAACTGTATTATCTGTTAGGGGACTACTTATGGAGAAATTCGAAGAGATGGTAGTGAACTTTGGCAAACTCTCTCCCGAGGAAAGGATGCAAAGTATGAAAAAGGCAACAGAAGAATGCATTTGCCCTGATTGCCCGACTTACAATGACTGCGCCCGAAAGGCAGGAGAGGGCCTTTTTTGTGCCCACGGTAGCAGTTTCATCTGTATCACGAAAGAGAACACATGTATATGCATGCAGTGCCCGGTGTGGAAAGAGTACGGCCAGACGAACGAATACTTTTGCAGCAAAGGTTCGGAGGCGGCACAACGTTGGGTCGAGGGGGTAAGAGCCAAGTAAAATCTCCCTGCAGAAGTTCAGCAGAAGGCTACGCCATATGCTCGGGGCATTGCTGTAGAAGGTGAATGGGTGGTTAGGTCAAAGTGGCTTTAAGCAGATTTTAGGAAGTCGCATGCTGTACTATGAATAACTTGCAGACTCCCAAGATGTGCTCGGTTTTTTAATCTCGCGCATCCATCTAACCCATCCTGCCCTGTGCCGTCTTCTGCACGCTCTGGTCCGGCTCCTCAGCCAGTCGTTTCAAGTGTATTGCGATTTTGCGCCACTGCCGCCCGCATAATCCATGAACGATTGTCTCATATCAAGGAAACCGTAAGATATAGATAAAGTTAGAACATAACGTATGGCATGAAAAAAATATTTGTGGCTCTGTCTTTAGCGGTCTTATGTACCTGTGTCCTAGCCTTGGCAGAAGAACAAAGCTATCAATCAGCAAATTTGACAGAAAGAACGAGTATCGAAAAACAGGTAAACCTCAATCAAAGCGAATTTCAATTAGTTCTGGTCAATCTCATTGATCTAGCCCAACAAAAGAGTGTGGACACGAAGGACGGTCTCAATATAACTCAAGTGGCATCTGGGAAGAATGCCAGCGTCAATTTAGTAATGGGTCCCAGCGGCTCGATTCTAAAGATGCACTATCATCAATACAGTGATGAAATAACCTATTGCATTAAAGGCCAGGCCGTCATGAACGTATCCGGCAAGGAATTAGTGATGAAATCCGGAGATCTGATGTACATACCGGCATTAACGCTCCATGGATCAGAAGTAACCGGCAATGAAACTTTGCAGCTCATCTCTATCTTTACACCACCATTTGACGGAAAAGACAGAATTTACGTTTAGTCAAACAGCGCATCCATCTAACCCATCCTCCCCCTCGCCGCCTTCTGCACGCTCTGATCCGAGTCACCGGCCAACCGTTTCAGTGTCTCGACCTGAGTATTGGGATTCTCTGCCACCGCCACCCGCACCATCCAGGACCAATGGCCGGACAACTCATCCAGAATCTTGCCATCCAGCAATTCATTACAGGCCAGCGCTTCTCTAACCTCCCAGTTCCTGTCGGTAGCGAGAACGGCCAGCGCCTGCGCGGGCGTGCGGGGATTTTGCGCCGCCGTGGCCCGCACATCCATGATCCTGTCGGCAGAGAGGTAGGTAAGCAGATCCATAGGGGTGGACGGGTTCTTGGCGATGTTGTTTCGCACCTCCCAGAACACATCCTTGACCATCTTGTTCATCGATTCCACGGATAGAAGGGGATTGGATGCAGCCGCGGCTCGAACATGCTCCTCAGAGTCACGGGCGAGAAAGGCCAGGGTCGATGGATTGATGTTCGGGCTCTTTGCCGTCGCCTCCTTTACAAGATAGCGATTCTTCTGTAAAGTGCAATCATAGTCCACCATCTCATCTGCTGCCAGCATCTCCAAAATCTCGCATGTGGCGCGGCGATTCAATGCCACCGCTGCCCGCACGTATCCGGAGCTGTCCTCGGCCAGCCTGGCCAGTGCCGGCGCAGATGCGCTTGCATTGCCGGCTACCGCTTCCCTCACCCATTGCACCTTGTCCCGGGCCAGTACGTCAAGGATATTCTCTGGCACATCAGCACTCCAGGCCACTTTTCTTCGCACGTGCCAGTCCCAGGAGCGGGAGAGCTCTTCTGCATCTTCCCGTCCTTTTTTGTCCTCTTGTGGCGCGCTCATTTTTTACATCTCAATTCTGTAGCAGGTAAAGCCATAAACCTCTTCCAAAAGCTCCTTTGTCTTTCGATCGTCATGGCGCTCCAGCCTTCTCTCTACCACGGGAAAATCGATTGCGGGAGCGATCTGGCGGATGAGGCTCTCTTCGCCGGAAAGCACGGCATACTTGAGGATGGTTTTATACTTGCCCATCAGCTCGGCCAGCTTTTCCTGCACCATATCAAGGTGGCTCTTGATATCCTCCTCACGTAGCCTCTCAAACCTCTTTTGGCTCCAGCCGCCTTTGGAGTGCTTGCCCATTACCGAGCTTTCCACCATCTCCTCCGCCTCGAAGCCCTCCCGGCCGAGAGCCACCCCCAGGAAGGTCTCTCCTGCATGGGCAGAGACGACCAGCACGGGCGTGTCCATCATATCTCTCATGAGATCAAGTGCAAAAGTGCTGCCTTCCCGAGAATAGCTCTCCTGGATGGGAAGAGGTGGAATGAGTTGCAGAGTGAATAGCTGGGGACTATGCAGGATTATTCCGCCCCGCTGAGACTTGATGGCGGCAGCGGCCTTTTTAATTTGCGAAGGGAGGGCATCGTCCTCTGGAACGAGTCCTGGGTAGAAAGCAACCAGCAGATCATCCTTAGGAGAGCGGCAGGACTTGAGCCTCTCCATGAGCAGATCCATCTCCCGCAAGCTCAGCTTTCTTGCCTTAGGCTTTTGCTCTTCACACCTCTCCACCGCAGTTAGCGCCGGGGTGGTGAGGGCGGCGGCCTTTTGCTCGGCGGCTTTGAGGGCTAAATTGGCCTCCTGGTTGGCAGAGGAGAGTTTGCGCATCTTCTCGTCCCGCTTTTCCAGGGTGCGCAGGAGTTCCTCCTTTTCGTCCTCCAGCTTGGCTAATGCTGCCTGCAACTCCAAAATACGATCGTCCAGCTTCTTTTTGCCGAAGAGGTCTACCAATGTCGCGTCCTCCTAATTTCACCAGGCCCTTCTGACATCGACGTGGGGGCAGAAATCATTCAAGAGATACTCTGGATGCATGCTCGCTTTAAATATGCTTTCCGGGTCAGCACAGGATTAAATACCGCAGAAGGCATTGTGTAATCCGGATGAGAACATTTCGTTATAAAATTCAGATCAGGCCGGAGACAGATGGAACATACACCGTGATCGTCCCAGCACTTCCAGGATGCTTGACCTTCGGCGACAGCATTGAGGAGGCCATCGAGATGGCAAAGGAGGCCATCGAGCTGTATATTGAAAGCCTTGCCGCCAGAGGCAAAGAGATTCCCCTTGAAGAGGATCGGATCGAAACTACGATAACCGTAAAAGCCAATGCCTAAATTACCCGTCCTATCTCCAGAGAAGCTTGCCAAAGCCCTGGAAAAGAAAGGGTTCGAATTAGACCGCATTAGGGGTAGTCATCATGCCTATTGCCATTCTGATCTAGATATCACAGTTATTATTCCGTTCCACAAAAAAGAGGTAGGCAAAGGATTGCTTATCGAAATCATGAAACAGGCAAGCATAACAAGAGAAGAACTATTGGATCTGTTGTAGAAATATCGCGCCGACAATATCATCATTTAAGAATTATATTTATCGCACAAACTTCTCAATCAGGTCGAGCGACGTCGTCTCCAAGCCGCACTCCTGTAAATGGTGCGCCAGCAGGCTGGCACGTTCTCCCTCGGGATGGTAGACCAGCACTTCACGGGGCGAGACATGTTCGATCATCTTCATCAGGCCGCGAAAGTCCAGGTGATCGGAGAGTTGGATGGTGGGATAAGACGTATCCCTTCTTCCCGTGAGGAAATACTTGTTGCGGCTCTGCACCTGGTACAGATTCCAGGGCGTGACCACATTGGATATGCCCCCGTTTACCTCTGTGAGCGGCCCGGCAGCTTCTTTCATCAACTCTCGCGTCAGGATCAGGCTCTTCTCATCCATGCCGATCTCATCTTTGTAGCCCATGGCCCTCATGAGACCCACCGCCCGCTGGGCTTTGCCAAAAGCATAAGCACCAAAGCTGGCTCCCAACTCTAAAGCCTCGAAAAAGCCGGCCAGATCGTCCTCAAAGATGCAGGAGGGATCATAGGGATCGCCATAGTTGGCTTCAGTGACCAGAAAATCGCATTTTGGCAGATGACTGTAGTCTTTTACGTCCCCAGTCACCAGCACCCTCTCTCCCGTCTCCGTCTGCCAGGAGAAAGCAGTCGAGCCGATAGTGTGACCGGTAGTATGCGTGTCCACTCTCACATCATCGACCACAATGCTTCTCCCCACCTCAAAGGTGCGGCCTTTGTACTCCCGCTCGTAACGAATCTCTAAAGCGCGTGCCGTCTGTACGGAGGCGATAGCCCGCGGGGAGTTCATGGCCGATTTGCCATAGTGATCGCTATGGGCATGAGTGATGAGATAGGCATCAGGCTGCACGCTGGCTTTGAGAGCGCGGCTGGTATCTATAGAAAAAAGGTGAGAGTCGAAGCGCAGGGCGAGATGAGGCGCACAACCTCCTCGGCTGTTGATCCTTCGCACCGCCTCCAGGCAACCGTCCCCGCCCGTTGTCTCTCCCACTCCTCTTTCCTCTCCTTGCTTTTTATCTCACTTCAGGGCTATGTTGATGGCTTTTATCAGCTCTTCTTTGGACGTGACGCCCATCCACTTCTGTACTTCCACGCCGTCCTTCTCCAGGATGATGGTGGGCACAACCATGATGCCCTTCTCGATAGCCAGGTCGCCCTCCTTGTCCACATTGATCTTTTGAAATTCCACCTTATCGCTGAAATCCTTGGCCAGATCCTCGAAGATGGGACCCTGCATCTTGCATGGTCCGCACCAGTCCGCATAAAAGTCCATCAGTTTGAGTTTAGCCATAATCTAATCGATGCACTTCCAGGTATATCAAATTGTGACTTCCTCCCTGGCCTAAAGACCAGGGCTTCCTACTTCATTGACCGGCTGATTCTTTTGCCGTATCTCGATAGGCTCTTCCCCTCAGTCCGAGGGTGCGAATGTTCAGGCTGGCATTGATGTCTCTGTCCATCTCCAGCCCACAATTAGGGCAAATATGGACTCGTTCTGCCAGCGTCTTAGGAACCATTATGCCGCATTGGGAGCATTTCTGCGAAGTGTATCTCGCATCTACCAGTTCTACCACTTTGCCAGCCTTTGCAGCTTTGCTCTGAGTGAACTGAATTAGTTTGCCCCAAGCATGGTCTTGAATATGCTTTGCTAGATGGTGATTCTTGAGCATACCGGAAATATTAAGGTTCTCAAATACAATTAGGTCGGCTAAATCTACGAGCATCTTGGATAATTGATGCAAGAACTCATCCCTATGGTGTTGAACATCTTGACTGATCTTAGCGACCTTCGCTTTGGCTTTCCGCCTATTGGCCGAACCCTTCTTTTTTCGAGAGAGGTTCCTTTGGGCTGCTGCAAGCTTCTTTTCTGCCATGACGTAGTACCGTGGATATTCAACCGTCTCACCGCCGGAAAGAGCAACCAGACTCTTCAAGCCCACATCTACACCAATAGCGGTCTTTGGCTCAATCGGAGATACATCTTCAACCTCTGATATCAAGATCGCATACCAGTGACCTAGATTATCCTTTTTGATGGTGCAGGTCTTGATCTTGCCTTCAACTTCCCTATGCTTGAATATTCGGATAGAACCTATCTTGGAGAGCGTCAGCTTTGATCCGTCAAGCTTGTAGCCTGTTTCGGAGTCAGGGTATGTGAAAGACTTGTACCAGCCTTCCCCCTTGAATCTCGGATAACCGGGTTCTTCTCCGACCTTGACCCTTCTGAAGAACGCTTTGAAAGACTTATCCAGCCTGCGAAGAACATCTTGCAGGCAGTGAGCATAGATGCTGTTGAAATTGCCGTTCTTTCTTTCTACTGTGAGCTTTGCGGCCTGATCTTCGTAGCTTTGGCGAATGCCTTCAGTTTCATATACATTCTTCCGGTCAGCCAATGCCAGATTATAGAGATACCTGCAAGTATCCAGGGTTAGCTCCAATTGGGCTACTTGTTGCCTATTAGGATACATCCTGAACTTGTAGGCAGTCTTCATTTTGATTTTTGTTCCTCGATATATCGCTTGATGGTCTCAGCCGTAACTGTTCCTGCTGTACCGACGTAGTACGAATTAGTCCATTTCAGATGAGTATCTTTGTACCAGTAATTGAACATCCTTGCACTGATACCCTTGAACCAATTAACGAGCAAAGACGGTGCATTCTGCGGCGGCGAAGACACAAAGAGATGTATATGATCCGGCATAATCTCTAAGCTGAGTATCTCCACATCCTTCTTTTCTGCAATTGTATGCAAGATGTCTGATAGGTGAGTGGCGACCTCTCCGGCAAGTACAGGATGCCTATATTTAGGAATCCAAACTAGATGATAGTTTCGGTTATACTTACTATGCCGTGTAGATCGCACATCCATAGCAGATTATAGGCATTGAAACTATATACTCCGGCCGGAAGACCGGAGTTTGCGACCTGTATTTTTCTATCAAACTATGTCGAACTTAACGCCGATCTTAAATATCCTGAGGGTAGGCAAAACCAGCATTTTTCGTCCCGTCTTAGTCTTGATATCCTGCAATATTTCCTGGATTCGCTCCTCTGTGGCCGACACCGTGAACCAGAGATTGTAGCCGCTCTCATCGGGACGCAGATAGTTGTGCGAGACCTCAGTGTACTCATTAATGACCTCTGCCGCCCTATCCGCCTCTTCCCAGGATACTTCTAGAGCCGCCAAAATTCCGCTGCGGCCCAATTTACGAAGATCAAGAACCGGCCCGATCCTGCGCACCAGTCCTTCCTTCTGCAGACAAGAGAGCCGGGTTATTACCTCTTCTTCATCCAGTCCCAGGGCCTGGCCTAAATCCCGGAAAGGTCGAGACGTTATGGGAAAGCCGTCTTGCACGGCAGAAAGCAGTTCTAAGTCGATCTCATCCATGGCTACACCTCCAGGCGGCAGGCGGGGTCCGGCCCCAGGAAATCACCCGTTTTTGCATAGGCCCGCGCCCGGCAGCCTCCGCAGATGGAGGAATAGCTGCACCGTCCGCACTTTCCTTTAAGAACCCTATCTCGCAGCGCCCGCAGCTCAGTCGCATTCTCCCATATCTCTATAAAATTCTTTTCCCTGATGTTCCCGACCCGCAGAGGAAAATAGCCGCAGGGATAGACATCGCCCTTTCGGGAGACAAAGACGAAGCTTTTGCCCGCCAGGCAGCCGCCGGCGCGCCCCTTCCCGGGCCTGGCTATTCGAGCATACTGGGGTGCGCAGGTGACCTGCACCTCCAGGGAACGAAATTCTCGCTCCCGGTCGATCTCGATGAGAAGCTGCTCCTGCCGCTGTGGCGAGATGAGATCCGCCTCCCGGCCCCGGCCCGTGGCCACCAGGAAAAAGAAGTGAAGGGCACGAGCCCCCACTCTTTGAGCCAGATCGAAGATTGCCGAGACATCAGACTCATTTCTGCTGGTGAGGGTGTTGTTGATCTGAAAATCGACCTTACCGCAGAGGTTGTCTATTCCTCGCATGGCCGCTTGAAAGCAACCCTTGCCGCGAATCAGATCATGCTTCTCAGGCGTTGCGCCGTCCAGGCTGATGCTGACTCGCGAGATGCCGGAAGCCGCAATCTCGTCTGCAACCTTTGGTGTGAGCAGCGTTCCGTTGCTGGCCAAAGATACACGCATGCCCAAAGCTACCCCGTGACGCGCTATTTGGAAGATATCGGGCCGCAGCAAGGGCTCGCCGCCGCTTAAGATAAGCATGGGCTCTAAGGAGGCAATGCTGTCTAAAAAAGAAAGCGCCTCCTTTGTGGAAAGCTCATCCGCATCGGGCAAAAAGGAGGCAGAGGCGCGGCAGTAGCCGCAGGACAGATTGCAGGCTGCCGTCACCTCCCAAGCAACAATCAGCATCAAAGCAGGCCTTTTTTCACCAGCAATTCGGCATTGAGAATGCTGGCACCCGCTGCGCCACGTACAGTGTTGTGGCCCATGCAGATGAACCTGATTCCCGACCTGATCCGTCCCACGGATACGGACATGCCGTTACCCCTGTCGCGATCGAGCCGGGGCTGAGGTCGATCGGGCTCATCTTTGACGATGATCGCTTTTTTGGGCGAGGTGGGCAGATCTCCCAGGCCCGCATCGAAGTTTTGCATGGCCTTCTTGACCTCTTCTGGTGTGGGATTGTCTCTCATGGTCACCCAGACAGCTTCCGTGTGCCCGTCCATGACCGGCACGCGATGGCAACTGGCGCTCACTGAGAAATCCGCATACACGATTTTTTCGCCATCAAAGCGGCCCAGGATCTTCTGCGGCTCAGTCTCCACCTTCTCTTCCTCTCCACCGATGTAGGGAATGACGTTGCCAAGGATGGCCATGGAGGGCACACCCTCATATCCGGCTCCGGACACGGCCTGCATGGAGGCCACATGCACGCTCTTGATGCCGAACTTCATGAGCGGCTTGAGAGGCAGGGTGAACATGACAGTGGTGCAGTTGGGGTTGGTGGTGAGATATCCATCCCAGCCCCGCTTTTCCCGCTGCACTTTGATGAGATCCAGGTGGTCGTAATTGCACTCCGGTATGAGCAGAGGCACATCATCCACCATACGATAAGAGCTGGTATTGCTGGCTACCGCAAAGCCTGCCGCCGCGAAGGCCGGCTCAACGGTCATGGCGTCACCGGAGGGAAGCGCGGAAAATACAATATCCGCATCGACTTCTCGCGGATCGACGTTGACCACGGTCATCTCCGCGATATCATCGGGAAGCTCGCTCTCCAGGCGCCACTTGGCAGCGTCTTTGTACTTCTTGCCTGCACTTCTCTCGGAAGCCGCGAGGCTCGTCAGTTCAAACCAGGGATGGTTCTTCAATCCTTCAATGAAGCGCTGTCCCACGGCACCGGTGGCACCTAAGACGCCAGCTTTGATCTTTGCCATTATCAATCACCTAAAGCTAGAGTGGGGCTTAGAGCGAGGGATGTATATATTTCTTGTCCGAAGGGGGCCGGTCAACTACCACGCCCAGAAGGATGGGGTCTTCTTGGGTCAACGAGATTAAAAATTGATTTAGATTTTTGATTATTACTCGGTTGTTACTCGCCTACACAGGATTTCTTCCTAACTCCGTAGCTTTTGGCAAACTCGCGGTTAACCTCGACCACTTCCTCATTGAAGTGCTTGAGGCTCTCAGGAACGGGTCCCAGCGCATCGGCCTTCTCCTGCGTATCTACCAGGGCGCCATGCGGCACGAACTTGCCGTCGGCAAGCTTCACACCAATGACCGTCGCCGCGTGGCCGACAAAGCACTTCTTGCCCAGAGTTGAGGCATGAACTACAGAGTTGAAGCCCACAAAGCTCTCATCCTCGATCTTCATGGGCCCGTGAATTACGGCACCATGGGCGATGGAGATCTTTTTTTCGAGTTGTATGGAGCTGCCCATCAGGCCGTGGAAGACAACGCCGTCCTGGATGTTGCACTTATCGCCGATGATGATGGGGTTGGCCTCGTCCGCCCGCAGGGATACGCACGGGCCCACATAAACCTCCTCTCCGATGCGAACATCGCCGATAACCATAGCTGATTCGTCCACGTAAGCCGTTGCTGCCACCGTTGGCATGCATTCATTGCGGTTCCATGATGTCTTGGGGTTGGCTTTTAGCATATTAGCACCACCTCCCCTGGCAATAACCATTCACCTTAAAAGAGATTGCCATAAACGATGGTTTACAAAGGGACCTATTTGCTATTGTCGAAGGTCGATAGATAATCACCCTTAATCAAGGCTGCTTTTTTGGATTGGCAGGATGAGCATCGAACATATTTGTAAATTAACTACAGAATTTTTGCGATATGTATGTGAGTATAATCTATATTCACTATAATTGTTATAATTGCCGCTAAATTTAAATATATGTGAGACAAAATTTGGCCCCAGCCATTGGGTAATTCTTTAAAGGTGATGAATGGGATACGGGGGGATTAATAGAAGTAAGATTATTAACATTTATAGTTATGACAGTATATTATATTAATTTTAGGTATTGATCAAAAAACTCAGATATACAAAGGTGTAAAACTTATGGCAGATGATGTAAAGATATTGGGCATGCCACCAGAATCAGGGCGATGGCTGCTGATTATTATTGGAACAATTATCGAGCTATGTCTTGGTGCAGTGTATGCTTATAGTATAATTAGCGTTCCTTTGAAAAAGGTATTTACTGCCCCCGTCGCCGATGGTGGCTTTGGATTAACCGTTAGCGCCATGCAGATGTCGCTTCCTTACATCGCATCCCTGGCGTTCTTTGCCCTGACCATGCCATTGGTCGGCAAATACATTGAAAAATATGGGCCGCGAAAAGTAGGAATGCTGGGCGGCGTCATCGTAGGCCTGGGCTGGATCTTGGGTTCCACAGCCACATCCCCTACGATGCTTATGATTCTGTACGGCGTTATCGCCGGTATTGGCGTGGGCATCGCATACAACTGTCCCATCACCACCGCAGCCAGATGGTTCCCTGACAAGCGCGGCCTGGCCGTGGGATTGACCCTTCTGGGGTTCGGATTCTCCGCATATATCACCGGCAAAATGTCGGAGATAATCTCTGCCAGCTTCGGCGGAGTTTTCGGTTCTATGCGCATCTTAGGCATAGCATTTTTGATCATAATCGTGGCCCTCTCCATGTTCCTGGTCTTCCCTCCCGCTGGCTGGACCCCCCGTGGCTGGAAACCACCAGTAGCTGCTGCCGGAGGCAAGAAGACAGATTACATGAGAGATGAGATGTCAAAGAATAGGGCGTTCTATGGCCTATGGATCTGCTATGTGATCGGTGCACTGGCCGGACTGATGGCCATCGGAGTTGCCAAGCCTGCTGGCCTGGAAGTAGCAGCAAATGCCATGATTGCAGAAGCTGACATAACCCAGAAACTAACGGACCTCACTTTGATCTTCGCACTCTGCAATGCCGTAGGCAGGCCGCTATTCGGCACTCTGACCGATAAGCTCACACCACCAAGGACCGCTATTCTGTCCTACGTGATCATCATCGCGGCTTCCCTGCTGATGTACACTAATCCGGCATCAATCACCATGTACACGGTTGCCTTCGCCCTGCTCTGGCTCTGCCTGGGCGGCTGGCTGGCCATCGCACCGGCTACAACCGCGAGCTACTTCGGCACCAAGGACTACGCCCGAAACTACGGCCTGGTCTACACCGCATATGGTGTCGGCGCCATCATTGGGAATTTAATGGCAGGAGCTGCCAAGGACATGCTGGGCGGCTATGTCAACGTCTTCCCATATGTGGCCGTACTGGCAGCGTTGGGCATTGTCGTGGCCTATGTAATGGTAAAACCACCGAGCGAAGCTTAAATAAAATAATAAAACTTTTTTTTTGCTTAATATTGTCCTGTGTGGTGATTGTATTTTTGTCTAGCCGTTGGTTTTTAGCATACTAGCATCATACTCCCTCTACTATTGGCCATTAACCTTAAGAGAGATTGCCATTAACGATGATTTGCAAAGGGACTTATGTACTATTATCGATCGCGATAGATAATTTCGCTCGATCAAGGCTGCTTTTTTGGATTTGGCCGGGCGTGCATCGAATACTAATGTAAATTGACCCCGGTATTTTTGCGATATGTGCAATATTATAATCTATAATCGCTATATTTGCCGCCAAATTTAAATATATGGGAGATGAAATTAGGTCCAAGCCATTGAATAATATCTCAAGGGTGAGGGAGGGGATAAGGAGGGATTTAATAAAAATATACTCAGGGAAACTTTCATCCTTATTGCATATTATATTTATTGAATGTATCGAATGAGAATAAATCGTTATCATCGAAAGGTGTTAAACTTATGGCTGGAAATTCAGCATCACAGGAACCGCCCGGTGGGCGATGGATGATGGTAGTAATAGGCATCATAATTCAGCTTTGTCTGGGTGCCATTTATGCTTACGGCGCAGTGAGAGGTGACATATCAGGTTACTTCAAGTCCATAATGGCCATAGCAGACCCGGCCACAAAAGGCCCAAGTGCATTTGATATGACCTGGCCTTTTATCACATTTCTGGCATTGTTTGCTTTAACAATGCCGCTGGCTGGACCATACATACAGAAGATGGGCCCAAAGAAGGTAAGTATGATTGGCGGAGCACTCTGTGGCCTGGGGTGGCTCGCTGCCTCATATGCTACTTCGCCTTCAATGCTTATTCCATTGTATGGCGTTATCGGCGGATTGGGAGTAGGCATAGCTTATGGCGTCCCAATCGCGGTATCAGCGCAATGGTTCCCTGATAAACGTGGCCTTGCCGTGGGACTTACGGTGTTGGGCTTCGGCTTCTCTTCTGCCGTGATCTCATACGCCACGCTATTCATGAAATCGGCTGGCCTCCAAATAATGAACATCCTGCAGGTCTATGGTATCGCGTTCATCATCATTACGGTTGTAGCATCTATGTTTCTTAGGTTCCCACCGGCGGGCTGGAAACCGGCCGGCTGGGCCCCACCAACTCCTGTGGCCGGAGCCGCCCAGAAGGTTGACTTCATGCGAAGCGAGATGACCAAGACAGGAACCTTCAAGGGTCTCTGGCTATGTTATACCATCGGAGCTCTAGCCGGGCTGACGGCCATAGGAATAGTCGGGCCAGTAGGCAAAGAAGTAATGACAAATGCAGGCATGAGTGCGACAGAGTCGACGGCTCTTGTATTCCAACTGATCCTTCCCTTCGCCCTTATTAATGGCCTGGGAAGACCGATCTTTGGCACTCTGACGGATAAGCTAACTCCCAAGAATGCGGCAATGATTACGTATGTGCTCATAATAGCAGCATGCTTGCTGATGTACGCGAGCTATTCCTCTATCACGGCATTCATAGTCAGCTTCGCCATACTCTGGGGTTGCCTTGGTGCCTGGCTGGCTATAGCGCCAACAGCTACAGCAAGCTTCTTTGGAATGAAAGACAACGCCAAGAACTACGGACTGGTCTTCACAGCCTATGGTGTTGGAGCGGTGGTCGGAGGCATTATCGCGGCTGAGATCGCAGCCACTACTAAGGTCGCAGCCGGCGCTACATTCCTGGATGCTTATAGGCCGTTTTTCCTGGTTGTAGCTGCCTTGGCTGCAATAGGACTTGTCGTGGCCTTCATGCTATTGAAGCCCCCCGTCAAGAAAACCGCATAGAGAAACTGCTTTATTTTTTATTTTTTTTATTTCAGCTAATGGTTTAAAAAGATTTTTTTAGCGGATCCCTTAAGCCCGGTCTGATTCAAGGGTATTCTGAGAGCTTGGTCTGCGCCGCCATGCACTTTTCGCCCGGAATCTCTACAGGATACAGTCCCGTCAGACATCCCATGCAAAGGTTCTCCTTGGGTATGCCCACTGCGTCCACCAGGCCCTTGTGGCTCACGTAGCCCAGGGAGTCGGCATTGATCACGGCCTCCACGCCCGCCACGGTCTTGTAGGCGGCAATGAGCTCCTCGCGGCTGGCCATGTCGATGCCCAGATAGCAAGGCGCCATGATGGGTGGGCTGCCTATGCGCACGTGCACCTTTTCAGCCCCGGCCTTTCTGACCATGTCCACAATCCTGCGACTGGTGGTGCCGCGCACGATGGAGTCGTCCACCAAAACCAGCTTATGTCCTTCGATATTGGGCCGGATGGTATTCATCTTCAGGCGGACAGCCGTCTCTCGCATGTTCTGATCGGGCATGATAAAGGTCCTGCCGATGTAGCGGTTCTTCATCAGGCATTCCCGGTAGCTGATCCCTGAGTACTGGTGGTAGCCTACAGCCAGAGTAATCCCTGAGTCTGGAATGGGCGTGACGGTGTCCGCGTCAGCCGGATGCTCGCGAGCTAAATTGGCTCCGATGTTCACCCGCACCTCGTAAATCAGGCGGCCGTCCATGATGCTGTCCGGCCGGGCGAAGTAAATGTACTCAAATATGCAGTGCGCCTGATGGGGCAGATGCGCCAGTTGATACGACTTCATCTCGCCGTGCCTGATAACCACCAGCTCGCCGGGCATAACATCGCGAATGAGCCGTCCATTCAGAGTATCAATGGCGGCACTCTCCGAGGCCACCATAATACCGGAATCGATCTCGCCTATGCACAGGGGCTTGATGCCCAGAGGGTCGCGCACGGCGAGGACTGTGTCCCCCCAGAGAAAGACGAGCGAGTAGGAGCCCACGAGCTTACGCATCAGCGCCCGAACGGCTTCCTGCAGATCATAGCGCAGAAGCTCTTTTACAAAAAGGTGAGCTATAACCTCGGTGTCCGAGGTAGAATAGAAGATGTCTCCTGCCTGTTCCAGGTTCTCCCGGAGCTGGCAGGAATTCACCAGATTACCATTATGAGCTATGGCAATAGCTCCATCTTTGAATTTTACCAGCAGTGGCTGGCTGTTTTCTATGCACGATCGGCCTGATGTGGGATACCGGACATGTCCAATGCCCACCTGGCCGCGCAGCAGCGCGATTTGGGCATCGTCGAATACCTCGGAGACAAGGCCCATGCCCCGATGGGTGCGTATGGCCTTGCCGTCATGCACCGAGATGCCGGCTGCCTCTTGTCCCCGGTGTTGCAGGGCATAGAGGGCATAGTAAATGGATTTAGCTACATTATTGCCCGACTCATTGAAGGAAATCCCGACAACGCCGCAGGCATCGTGCAACTTTAAACCCCTAGTAATCAGCCTTTCTCATCCACTTGTGACTTCCCATTCGCAGCTTGGCTGAATTACCAAAGCCGCAGTGAACACATACTTTTCTCTTGAAGTTGAACGATATGCTGCCACAGCGTCTGCATCGGATATGCGAACTCTTGTGGCGCTTGCCCATAGAAGGAGTACCTTTTGTCATCTAGAACACCTCAAGGTGAAATATATACTACGTTATCTCCTCGCACGATCACAGTTCCAATCTTGCGTGCGACCGCCCCTTCTGCCACTTCTTCAGTTTTTTCGAGCACTAGGTTCATGTGTATATCATAACCCTGTAGCTCTCCCCGAAAGACCCTTCCGTCCTTTAGCTTAACTATGACAGGCCCATTCAGTGATTCATTCAGAATATCAAGCGGTCTCTGACCCATTAACCTCTCTCCAGCATTGATAACCGCAAAAGGCTTCAAAATCCAAACGTGCTCGTTGCATATTTAAACCTATCGGGATATTCTGTTGTGCATGAAGATAAAATCCAGGCATCACCTCAAGGGGAGCGACGCTCGGAAGGTAATCGCTAAGATAGAGCCCTTACTGGACGACCCATCTCGCCTGCACCAATCATCGCTAGAGATGGCGATAAGCGACGAGGGGGTAGATCTCATCTTCGTAGATGGTCGGCCTTTGATGATGATTGTGGAAGAGCAGCCCTTCTTCACCGTGCTCGGAGCCATTGAACTTATGCCGAAGAAGAGACTGGTAGTAGTAGATGCGGGCGCGGTACGTTTTGTGGTGAATGGGGCAGACATCATGAAGCCTGGCATAGTCTCTGCCGATCCACAGATAGCTGTAGGCGACCTGGTGGTAATCGTAGAGGAGAGGCATCAAAAGCCTCTGGCCATAGGCCGGGCCCTGGTAGCGGGAACGGATATGAAGGGTGAAGGAAAGGCGGTCAAGTCGCTGCACCACGTGGGCGATGCGATCTGGAATGAGCTGGTGGAATGAAGAATGGAAGAAATTGGTGAGATGATCGGCAAGGGTTTTAGCGTCTGGCGGAGCAACTTAAACCTATGTATTCCCTTCCTGCTCAGCATCTTTGTCTCCATGCTGATCTTAGTGCCCTTCCTGGCAGCCTTCTTTATTACCGCTCTGCCCATGGAGAGCATGAATGCGACATTGTTGCTGCAAAATGTTGAGGATATGCAAGAGCTGATGGCTCAGATGCAAGGATCTTTGGGTGGCCTTGCCATGGACAAGATCCTGCAGATCGCAGTAATCTTCCTGTTGCTGGTCGTGCTCTTGTCTCTGGTAAATGCATTCTTCACGGCCGGGGCCATCGGCATGGCCAGGCAGGCCCTGGAGGAAGGAAAATCAAATACGGGCGCCATGTGGTCTGCCGGAAAGAAGTATTTCTTTAATATGTTCCTGGCAACCCTGCTGATGGGTCTCCTGACACTGGTTGGCCTGATCTTTCTTCTGCCGGCCCTGGCTGGTGGAGCGACATCTTTGCAAGCGGATTCGCAGGCGATGGGCCTCCTGGCCGTAGGCCTGCTCCTGTTCATCCTTTATGTCCTGGTCCTGTCGGTGATCCTGGCAACGATGCCTTATGCCCTGGTAGTGCAGGATCTAGGGCCCATGCAGGCCGTTTTGGCATCCCTAAATTTTTTCCGGTATAACAAGTTTGATGTGGTAATTCTCTGGCTGGTAGTAGCTGCTTTATCTTTGGGCCTGCAGATGATGGGCGGCGCATTTTCTACGGGCGGAGGGGCAGGAGGGGAATCCATCTCCGCAATCACTGGCATAGTGAATCTACTGGTTTTGGCGCCACTATCCAATCTCTGGTGGACAAGGCTTTATATGAACAGAAAAGGGATGCTAAAAGTCGATGAGGTGAAGGATCCGTGGTGAATTTTCCAAATTTGAAATATGCAGATCTTATTTTGCGCTTTCGGCAGTATACGCTGATGCAACAGGCCGTCATTGCCGGTATTATGGTTTTGTTGGTATACATCCCATATTCCTACTTTTTGCTGAATTTAAACATCGTAGAATCGATCAGCATGGCGATATATTCTGCCATCTTGTTCATAGTAGTGTACTATATCACATCATCAATTATGACCAAGAAGAGCAAGCAGTTGGCAAAGCAATCCGTGGGGCCGAAGAAGGGACTACGCAATAAATGAGGCGCATTTATATCAAGCGAGACGGGCCGTAGCTGCACCCCATTTCACTCATTTTTTAAAATGCTTTTAGATCCTGCCCCTCAACCTGCATCTTAAAAATTCTCATCTCCCTAAAGTATAAGTCTGCACAGGACATTAGTCACCTTCGAGGAATGGATGAATGGAGCTAAAGACTGTAGATATAAAAATTCCTGAGGGAGCGAATCTGATTTTAGGGCAGAGCCACTTTATCAAAACGGCTGAAGATATCTATGAGGTCATGGCGGGCACCATCCCTGCCGCGAAGTTCGCGATCGCTTTCTCCGAGGCCAGCGGCGACTGCCTGGTGCGTACAGAGGGCAATGACGAAAGCCTCATCGAGGCAGCCAGACAGAATTCTCTGGCCCTGGCCTGCGGCCATACCTTTGTGGTGCTGATGAAAGGGGCTTTTCCTATCAACGTTTTGAACGCCGTCAAGGCAGTGCAGGAGGTTTGCGGCATCTTCTGCGCCACAGCCAATCCCTTGCAGGTGGTCGTGGCCGAGACGGAGCAAGGTCGGGGAATTATGGGCGTCATCGATGGCTTTTCCCCCCGTGGCGCGGAGACACAGCCCCAGGTAGAGGAGAGGCGCAAGTTGCTGCGGAGGTTTGGATATAAACTTTGATTTGGTGGTAAAAAACGGCCGGGTTTTCACGGTTAAAGGGCAAATGAGCATAGACATCTGGATCAAAGATGGACAGATAGCAACTCTTGGCGGAGCGCACCGGGCCGAGGAGAGAATCGACGCGAAAGGCATGCTGGTTCTGCCCGGTGCAGTCGATGCTCATGTGCACTTCCGCGATCCGGGACCCAATTATAAAGAGGACTGGGCCAGCGGCTCGGCGGCGGCTGCCGCGGGGGGCGTGACCACGGTAATCGACCAGCCCAACACAATTCCCCGCACACTCGACGCCCGTTCCTTTGCAGAGAAGCTGGATATTGCCCGCCATCGCTCCCTGGTGGACTTTTGCCTTAATGGGGGGCCAGGAAATATCGATGAGCTGGCGGCAGCCGGGGCGGCATCTATAGGCGAGATTTTTTCCTATGAGCACAGCGATGAAACGCTTCAGAAAATCCTGAGCAAAGTGGAGCAGGCAGGAATGTTGGCCAGCCTTCATGCCGAGGACGGATTGATCATAAAAGAAAAGACCGCGCCACTCTTGGGCCGGCATGATCCCGAGGTTTACTCGCAGGCGCGCCCAGCAGCAGCCGAGGCGGAGTCTATCGAGAAGGCCCTGGCCTGGACGAATCGTCTGCACATTTGCCACCTCAGCTCGGCTCAGGGGCTGGAAAGGGTCAGAAAGGCCAGGAAGAGCGGAAGAAAGGTGACAAGCGAGGTGACACCCCACCATCTCTTGCTCAACACCAAGGACTACAAAAAACAGGGCTCTTACCTGAAGATGAATCCGCCCCTGAGAAGCCAGGCGGACAACGACGCTCTCTGGCAGGGCCTGCGCTCCGGCACGATCGATATTCTGGCCTCAGATCATGCGCCGCACCTGCCCGAGGAGAAAGAAGAGGACATCTGGGAGGCGCCGGCTGGTGTGCCGGGCGTAGAGACCATGTTGCCTCTGATGCTCTTTGCTGTGAAAAGAAACCTGATCAGCCTGGAGAGGCTGGTGGATGCAATGGCTTTTAGGCCGGCTCGCATCTTTGGCCTTGCCGGCAAGGGCTCCATCGAGACGGGCAAGGACGCAGATCTCTTGATTGTCGATCCCAAGTCAATCTCGCAAATAAATGCCGATCGGCTGCACAGCCGGGCGGAGTGGACGCCCTTCCAGGGAAAAGACGCCATCTTTCCTCAAATGACAATAGTTAGGGGCAATGTAGTCTACGATGGAGATTTCCAGGTTTCTCCGGGCTATGGCCGCTTTTTGGGAAAGCCGAAGATAAAGCAAAAGGTTTTATGATGGCAATGACATTATTTTGAGCATGAAATCAGATTCATCAGGGATCAGCGATCTGGAACGTGTGATCGGCAGGGCGGCCGTCGAGGCTGCCAGGATGTCCAGCCAGGCCAGCCAGGCGGCCAAGAAGATTCTGGGAGATGTGAGCAGCGAGATCAACGAGATTGGCGAGGCCAAGAGCAGTGATCTTGCCCCCATTGACCTCATCGAGACGGAAGATGAGCTGATCGTCCTGGTGGCTCTGCCGGGTGCCAGCAAAGAGAAGATCGATCTGCGGGTGACGGAGGACAGCCTCTACGTCGAAGCCAAGGCAACTCCCAGGGAGGGAAAATATCTGCGCCGGGAGATGGGCACAATGGGCCGCAAGCGAGAGATCAAGCTGCCCATTGAGGTCAAGCAGGAACAGGTAAAAGCCAGCTTCAAGGACGGCATATTAGAGGTGCACCTTCCCAAGCTCGTGGTCGTAAACGCACAGAGGGTGCAGGTGGATTAGGCGATGCCTATCATTTTTTTTTGCGCGAACTAAAGTAGCAATATTTTGAGCTAAAAGAAGTAGATAACTACAACAATTATTAAAGTAATATTTTATTTTTTTTATTTCAAATAAGCGCATCTACTTCTGCATCTTTAAAGCCCAACTGACGCAAAACGAGCCTTACATATTTAGAAGAGAGATCGTTCTTGGCCATTACCACAGGTGCTCTGTACATTCTTCCGTCACTCTCTCGCTCAAAGATGGCATGGCTGGTTCCGCTCTGCCTGACGAATCTGGCATTGCCTTGATTGAGAAGCTTGACAAGTTTCTGGCTCGACATGGGTGGGATTTTCTTAGACACTGGCACAAACCTCAAAGGTTATACTTTCTGAATAAACCCAGCTCGAAGACGGCCTTACGCACTCGACGTCATCCATGAGAAATTCGCGTAGAATGTCCATAGGAACGGATTTTATTTCATCTTCCAGCCCTTCATCTTTCATATAGGAGAGATACTCATCACAAGCTTCTTGCAGCATTTTCCTCGCCTCTTCTATGCTCTCTCCCTGGCTGGATACATTGATCTCAATGCATAAAGCCACATAATAGTCTCCAGATTTTTTTATTATCCCTGTAAGTTGCATTTCCGTTTCTGCCCCCGTGGTAACAATCCGCTGATTATCGAAGATAGAATTGAACTCATCCATCATCCTATTTATGTGATTCGCGATTTGCTGCATGAGGGTTGACGGAAAAGACGCAGGTACCTGGGAACAAAAGCCTGGGCCCGGGATATGAAAGAATCAGTCCGAAGCTATCCGGGGAATGGACACAAAAAAGAAAAGATTTTGAAATTAATATGCACTGTCCAGGCTCTCCGTCGTGATCACCTGGTAGGTGTAATTGATGGCCGCTTTCTGCCTCGGCGCGAGCTGCAGCTTCCATTTCAGGCTGGTGGCTGTGCTCTCGGCAGGCTTGGGCGTGACGGAGAGGATCACTGCCTCCTGGGGGACGGTGTCGGTTACCTCCAGCGCTGCTACGCGGTCCAGGTTGCTCTTGATCTTCAGATAGTAGGTCCAGGTCTTCGTGGTCTCTTTTACAGTGTGATTTCTTGCACCTGTTCCTATCTCCCTGATATTCTCGGTTATATTGTAGTCCAGGAGCTTGCGTTCCACCTTCAGATCGGCTGATGAACCCACCACAAGGGAGGCATTGGTGCCGGCGGGCGTGTAGGGCATCTCGATGGTGGATACGTACTCGTCATTTCTGTAAAGCAGAGCTTTTCCCGTTGGCCAGGGATTGGTCAGGGTGTTGTTGGCCCGAATCTCCTCCTTGGCAGGGCCATCTGCTTGATTGGAGGCATCCCAGGTGTAGATTCTCACCAGAGGCGACTCTTCCTCGAAAAGGGGAAAGCCGATCTCCTTGTCCATAACCAGGTCTTTTCGCCCTTCCAGTTCGAAGATGTAGAGCGTCTCCAGCTCGCCAGAAGCAGATGCGGTTATAGCTTCTGCCACTGGCTCGGCCATGGGACGCGCTTCCGCATATCTCTGATTTATCTGGGGCGCGGCTTTGGCAAAGAAAGGCTCCACGGCCAGAGGCAGACCTGCTACCAGCTTGAGCCGCACGTTCTTGAGATCCTCTCCACCCTGGTTGCTGAGCACGGCATTGGCCCTCACCAGTACAGAGTCGCGAAGAAGGTGCAGGTCGTACACCGGCTTCCAGGCGGCGGCATTGTACATGAGATAGGAGAGGTCAAAGCTCTGCGATCCAGGCGCGGAGATGTTCAGAGTGTAAACGGGATTGGCATCGTAGACCACCCGCTCCTGGGTCGCGTTGCTGACGGAAAGGAGCACTGAGCTTTGCTCGGCTTTTTCAGGAACATTGATCACGAACTTGTGCACGCCCTCGGTCACATCCAGGCTTCCTGTTCGTTTCACTGCCATCAGGCCGTCCGGATAGATGGTGACGGAGTCTACAGGCAGGGTAATGGCTGTGGTGGCCTCAACTGCGCTCGCCTCATCAGAGAGGGCAAGGGCTGGGGCGCATAACAACAGCATTAGAATAGCTGCAAAGAGTTTCATGGTAAATCCTCACCACTATTGTAAGTCACCGGACATCTTATACTTTCCCAAAAAGGCAGTACATGACGTAATGCTTATATCGCCCCATCTAATTGATGGATGAAGATACTATTCATAATTGGTGTTCCCATGTTTCTTGATTTTATGAGCGAGGTCGAGGGCCTTCTTCGCGATGCCCTAGATCGCTGCGGCTACAAGGTAGAGGAAGGAGTAAACAATCTGGGCATGGATATGAGCCCTCACGCTGATTTGGCCTCGTCCGTAGCCTTCCGGCTGGCCCCGTTGCTGAAAAAAAGCCCGATGGCCATTGCCAAAGAGATCCACCAGGCCATCACCCAGAATTACAGTTACGTCGATCGGGTGGAACTTTCCGGCCCCTATCTCAACTTCTTCATGAACCAAAAGTTCCTGGACACGGTCCTGAGCCAGGCCCTGGCCGACAACGCCTGGACGGGCCGCATGAGGGAGTTGGTCATTGTGGAGCACACCTCCGCCAATCCCGATGGGCCGCTGCACGTGGGCCACATCCGCAATTCAGTGATCGGCGATACCCTGGTGCGCATCATGCGCCGGGCGGGCTGCACCGTGGATGCCCAGTATTACGTCAACGATATGGGCCGCCAGGAGGCAATGGTGGTCGTCGGCTGCGATCACTTCCAGCTGGATGGCAGCAAGGCCGACCATGCCATAGCCAAGGTCTACATCGCCGCCAACCGTCTCATGGAAACCAATCCAGAGATCCGAGACGAGGCAGATCAGGTTATCCAGCGCTACGAGGCGGGCGACGATGAGACCGTTGCCAAGATCCACAGCGCCATCAAGTACGCCATTGGAGGCATCGAAGACACCCTGCACCGCATGAACATTCGCCACGACAGCTACCACTGGGAGTCGGAGTTTGTGCGAAAAGGCGATGTGGCCGAGATTGTGGGCTTGCTCGAGAAGACAGGGCTCACAGAATACGAGGAGGGCGCTTTTCAGCTCGACCTAACAAAGTACGGCTTTGAAAAGAAGATGGTCCTCAAGAGGACGAATGGAACCTCGCTTTACATCACCCGCGACCTGGCCTACCACCGCTACAAGTCCCAAAACTCGGACCGCTCCGTGGATATCCTGGGGGCCGACCACAAGCTGGTCTCTGGACAACTGCGCACCGCCTTGCGCCTTTTGGGCATTCGCGAACCTGAGGTGGTCATTTTTGAGTTCGTCTCCCTTCCCACGGGCTCCATGAGCACCAGGAAAGGCAAGTTCATCTCCGCCGATGAGCTGCTCGATGAGGTGGAAAAACAGGCTTATGAGGAAGTTAAGGTGCGCCGGCCGGAAGAGAGCGATGCCTTCCTCAAACAGGTGGCGGCCCAGGTGGCGGCAGGTGCGGTGCGCTACGACGTGGTCAAGGTCTCTCCGGACAAGGCCACCACTTTTGACTGGAAGCAGGCCCTGGACTTTGAGAAGCTCTCTGCCCCCTTCATCCAGTACTCACATGCCCGGGCCTGCAGCATTCTGCGCAAGGGAGAAGAAGGGCAGGTGGGCCAGACCTCGCCGGTCCAGGCCGATCTGCTCACTGGCGAAAACGAGATCGCCCTCATCAAGAAGATCGCAGAGTTTGATCTGGTCATCGACAAAGCCGCCCGTGAGCTCAAGCCTCATCAACTGGCCACTTATGCCCGCGAGCTGGCGGAGAGCTTCAACCACTTCTACCGCTTCAGCCCGGTGCTGGATGCCGAGCCGAAGCTGAGGCAGGCAAGAATGGCCCTGGCAAGAGCTGCCAAAAATGCGTTGCGAACGACCCTGGAGACCCTGGGCATTGACGCATTAGAGACGATGTAAATGCGTCTTCGCCACTATTTTTGGGGCACAGCTTTCGCCTCAACAATTTTTATGCTATTGGCACTGTCGATCTCTGCAATGCCCGAGGGAAGTGCGAGCTGGAGCGAGGAGCCCTGGACAAAAGCCACCGAGGAGCCCCAGGAAAATCGAGCCTCAACTCTCTCCGATCCCATATACTTCAACCTGAGCGGCAATGAGCCCCAGTCCATCAACCTTGGCGAGCGGCAATTAAACTACTCGGATTACGTTTCCAATGCCGCATGCGCGCCACTTTCCGGAGAGCTGTGGATCCGAAAGGGTGCAGTCTGGAGCCGGTTTAGCCAGGTCACGGCCGGCGAAGATGTCGACCTGGTCGTCCATACCCCCCAGGACGGCAATGGCGATATCTATCTCGTATCCTATGCCAATAGCACCATCAAGCACTGGAATTTCAAATTCCTGGAAGGCTACTATCGTCTCAAACTGAGGCCGGAAGAGAGCGGCAGGCTCTTCATGCTGCTGGCCCAGGGAAGCGAGCTGGGCAATGCCCTTATTCTGGATGTCCTGCCCAGGCAAAGTGAGCCGTCGTTCTCGCCATTGGACGTGAATTCCATATTAATGGGTGACGCTTTTATTACCATAAAATCCCAGAGAACCAAAGGCTACGATGTCTTTGTGGACGGCGTCTTTTACTGTAACGATAACAGCGATGGGTCTCTGGACGGAATCGCCAGCTTAACAATCGGAGGAGACAAGACCCACACCATCACCATATCAGAGAGAGACGGCCTGGGCGGCATCATCAACAAGAATGAGCACACGAAGAACTTCAAAAGGGAGACGGCTTACACCTTGCTGATGGATTAAAAAAAAATGATCATTGGCATCTTCAGCCGATAATTGGCGAAAGAGGCCGGAAATAGTCGATTCCCCTTTTGTCAGGCCAAGGCTCACCGGACGTTGGACCTGCCTTTGCTGGCCATCATGAAGGCAAAGTCGGCATTGGTGCCGGCCTTCTTGCCGTCCGGAAGGCGGCCGTAGGTGAAGTCGCTTTGCGAGTCGTCGCTCTTTTGGGGTGTCTTGTCTACCTCAACACCAGAGGCGTCATAGAGAAATACGGTTCCGTTGCCTGTAGCAGTCCAGGTATCCTGACCGTCAAAAGCCAGAAATCCCTTGGGCTCGATGCTGCCCTTCAGGGAAATTGGCCCCTTCCAGGGTTTATCTACGATATTGATCATCCAGCCGGTCAGATCCACGACTGCGTCCCCAGTATTGTAAAGCTCTACCCATACGGTGCCGTTGTCGGGCGGGCTTAGTTCAAACTCATTTATGACTACATCACACATGCCTAGGCCGCAGATGGCCATAAGGCCAGAAAAGGCCAAAAGCACCTTGATGCCGATTCCTGATTTAATCTTCATTTTCTTTTCACTCCCTTCATATTAGCGTATATTTGATTCACCCTTGGTGGCAGAGCCCAGGCCCCAGTCGCCGTCAGTATTTGTATCGTGACCATCCGGGTGCCTGCCGTAGGTAAAGTCGTTGTTCATGGTGTCCTGTCGGTTGGCCGTTTTGTCCACTATCTCTCCAGATGCGCTGTAGAGTGTGGCATATCCGCCATCATTATGATTCCAGGAAGACTGGCCGTTGAAGACATAAAAGCCCTTGGCCGGCAGTATGGTTCCCGCGGGCACGGCCGGGAGCTTTCCTACCCAGCTTCCATCGGTGATCTCGGCCATCCATCCACTGATGTCCACGCTCTCGTTATCAGGGTTGTAAATCTCAACCCAATCCGCCCCGCCTTCTGGGGGATTTAGTTCCATTTCGTTTAAAACAACCGATGCCGCAGAGCTTATGGTTAAAATCATCAACGCTGCCGCAAAATAGAAGGCTTTTGAAGTTGATCTCATTGCTGTCTCCTCCACTCATGCATTATTGTACAACATCCGTGACTCAGATTTCAAGTATATTATCATATCGGAGCTTCTATATTGTAGCTGCTTTTCGCCGGATAGAAATGGGGGACGTTTAGTAAACGATCGGACTTCCCGGAAAACCGACTGGAAAACGGCTAAATAGTTTGAGAGGTATAATCGCAAACAGATATTTAGAATTTGTAAGGGAGATAAAACAGATTAGCAATGAGGTGGATTGGATGAAATTTAAGAAATTGGAGAATAGATCGGTGCCTCTTGGAAAGATGCTGCTTTTTTGCTGTATCACGCTTGGACTGATGACTGTGTTTTCTGCGGCAGCTGCACAGGAAAAAGACGTTTGCACAGGTGCGGAGATGGGTAGCTATGCCAAACTTGTCTTCTGTCTTCCCCCCGAGGTAGTTGTGGAGCCAGAAACCATGGCAGAAGCAAATTATACAGGCGGAAGAGAGGTTGCGGCATCAATGCTGCTGGACGGAAACAGGGTCGAACTGCATCTTCTCTACCCCTGCCAGGCGCCTTATGAAGAGCTGGAACCCGCAAAGTTGAAGCCTTATCTGGAAGCTTTTGATCCCATCTTGGCCCAGACCGTGTATAATGAATCGGAGATCGGACCGGCTCTCTTGGGGCGGATAGGAAATCGGAACCTCATCGCTTACCAGCCGAACAACCTGACCGTTGCCCTGGTATTAACGGATATAAACATGAGCGCGAATATGATGGCGGCCTTCCTGGGCAATTTGAGCATAGCTGTGAATGAGGGCGCGGCCCCACCAAGCAATTGTCCGGATACCACTGATACAACCGTCGCTCCTGCCGTGGCCGCGGTCCAGAATGATACAACTCCCAGTCTGGTTACAGATAATGAGGTAACTCCGGCCAAGACGGGAAAGGAGGATGTTGCCACCGGCAGAGAGAAGATGGCCTTGGATAGGGAGGCTGCCCTGGCAAAAATGAAGGCGACAAGGGAGAGTATGAGAAGATAATTCCATCTGGGCCGTCCTGACCGGTGGCTTTTATTATAACCTAATTTTTTAAACATGACAAAGCTAAACTTTTTGCGTGTATTTTTCTTGAAAAGAGGCGAAGGTTCATATGCATGCATCCCAATTCGCTCATGAAATATGACAGGGGGATTTAACATAAAATTGATAGCTCTTTATCTGATTGCATGCTCTTTATTGCTGGCCCAGGGGGCAGCAATGGATAACAAATCCGAATCAATTGATGATCTTCTGGCAATGAATTTAAGTAACCAAACAACACTGAATCGCACAGTATTTAATTACACTGCATTTAATTCATCAGAAATCAGCCCATTAAAGATAAGTTCTTTGGAACCCAATTCCTCAGAGCTTAATTCATCGGAATTTGGCTCAGACTTTAATTCTTCAGAATTCGCATTTAAAGATCTTGATTTTACCGACAACTATTATGATTATTCCCAGATCCAAAGTGAGCCGGAAGTTATCAGCATGGCATTTCCCGCAACAGATCTCAACGGGGACAATGCCACAGACCTTCTGGTCATGAACATCAGCAGTGATGCCGACACGGGGGCCTTTAATTCAGAAATATCGGCTTTTAGCGGTGCAAACGGCAGCACATTATGGCAAAAAGAGTATCCCGGCTCCCTGGTATTTGCCACAACGGCAGGAGACCTCAATGGCGACGGCCAAACGGATGTCATGATAAATGAAATCCTGTCTGCAGCGAGCTTCATTCCTTACAGCAGCGTTTCCGTCCTTGACGGCAGCAACGGCACTGTAATTTGGAGCAGGCCCCAGTTGCTGGCCATGACGATTGCCTATCCCGTACAAGATACCAGCGGAGACAACGCCACACAGTTTCTGGTGCACGTATTCGGCTTGGACAGCATGAACAATAGTATATTCACCAGCATTGCCCGGGTAAGCGGTTCCAATGGCACAAATCTGGATGAGAGAATCTTTTCCGATGCTCTAGCAATCGAATATCCGGCCGGCAACCTCACAAACGACCTTGTGCAAGACAGCATTGCCGCAATTTATAAATTGAACGGATCGATGACGAGCGATGGCGTTGGTGAAGGGACTCCTCTGAACATCACGGCTACCATATTTGAGGCCAGAGACGGCCAAGAGCACAAAATGATCTGGAACCACAGTTTTGCCGGCCCGGCCCTGGCTATGCCAGTAATAGATCTGACCGGCGACGGAAGGGATGAGCTGGTAGTCTATCTCATGAAGTACGCAGAGAACGGTTCAATTAGTAGCGATATAGCCGTTCTTCAGGGCACGAATGGAAAGTTGCTCTGGCAGCAATCCTTTTCCTGCCTGGCCTATGCCGTGGCCGGCCCGGACCTGACTGGAGAAGGACAGCGAGACCTGATCGTCTACAAGCTGGGAGAATCTGAGAGCGCAGAGGTACTGGCCGTAAAGGGTGACGATGGAAGAATGTTGTGGAACCGGGAAGGGATGATATTCATTCCTTCCTGATCCCAAAACCTTTTAACCAGGATCTTCATATTAAGCTGGTTATCAAAAAGCTCAAACATTGACAGGAGGTGTATTTGATGACATTCGAGAGCATAAGCGAGCTGCCCAAAAGCGTGCGAAATTTACCCAGCCGCGCCAAGGCCCTTTACATGAAGGCTTATAATGGCTGTTGGGAGGATTTGGAGAGTACTGAGGAAGCAGATCGCGAGAAGGCATCTCACGAAGCTGCCTGGTCGGCCGTGAAAGAGCAGTACGAAAAGGACGACGAGACGGGTGAGTGGGTAAAAAGCGAAGAGGTCGCAGGAAGACGCTCGCGTCATGTCATAAGGCATCGCAAGAGCAGGCCCAGTGGGGCTGCCTCGCAGGCAAAGGCACACGCATGATGTCTTCAGAGCAATGCTGATGAGGAATTAAGTCGCGATACGAAACTTAAAAATAGGCTCCTCATCAGCAAGTCTCGTGACGCATATTCTCTTGTTTATTCGATTCTTCTTTGATTTGGTTCTGCAAATAATCTGATTCTTTTGCCAGGCGTTGTGACCGCACCATAAATTAGTTATAAAATGCGAATCTGATTGATATGGAGGATTTCGTATGCCTAAGATGGCGATAATTTATGCCAGTGGTATGGGAAGGACCAAAACGATGGCAGAGGCCATTGCTAACGGTGCCTTAACCATTCCAGGCATCGAGGTGGTAATTAAAGACGCCTATGATGCCTCGCCCGATGATGTAATAAATGCCGCAGCCATAGCTTTAGGCGGCTCAACTTACAACTACAAGCTTATTAAGTCCATGGACCCTTACCTGAAGGAGCTTGCCAAGCTTGATTTAAAGGGAAGAGTAGGGGTGGCCTTCGGATCGCACGGATGGAGCGGAGAAGGCGTTCCCACCATCATTGCTCGAATGAAGTCTTTCGGCATGCTGGTGATTGAGCCAGGGACCACAGCCGTCCAGGTTCCGAGCAAAGAGGACATTGAGAAATGCTTCTTGCTGGGAAGAACCGTAGCTATGGGGCTGGTGAACTAAAACCATGTCCAAAGATATTCTGGAAAAGGGCGCAATTGTGCAGAGGGACAAAGAGACCTATGCCATAGCACCACATATCCCAGGCGGCATAATAGACCCGGCTGGTCTACGCAGGATCGCCGATGTGGCTGAAAAATACAACGCCAAAGTTCTCAAGATCACCTCGGCACAGAGAATCGCCATCGTTGGAATTGATCCCAAAGACATCGATAATGCCTGGAAGGATCTGGGAATGAAGGCAGGGGCAGCCATTGGTCTATGCGTTCGAAGCATCAAGATCTGCCCCGGTACCACCTTCTGCAAACGCGGCCAGCAGGATTCCGTGGGCGTAGGATTGAAGCTGGATGAGCTATATCATGGTATGCAGCTTCCCTGGAAATTCAAAATTGGCGTATCCGGATGCGCTAACTCCTGCGCCGAGCCGGCCGTAAAAGATATCGGCTTGATCGGTTTGTCCAAGGGATGGAGGCTTCTGGTAGGAGGAAGCAGCGGAGTCAAGCCTCGACTGGGAGTGATGCTGGCAGAGAATCTTTCCGATGAAGAGGTCTTTTCGCTCATCGATAAGATAATCAACTACTACAAGGACCACGCCAAAAAGCAGCGTCTGGGCGAGTTCATAGAAGAGATCGGCTTCGAAAAATTCAAGCAAGACATCCTCGTTTAATCAAAAATGGCCGGAAAGGCATCTTGCCTTTTCCGGCGAAATTCATCCCTACAATTACTACATGCCATATCCCGGTGCATAAGTTGGCCGATAGTAATAGGGGTAATTATTAGGGTACATATTGGGCATTGGGCTGTATCCCCAGTCGCTGTAAAGGAAGTTGTAGGCCTCTGTCATCCACAAGGCCTGCTCGTAGTATTCTCGTCCCGGGCAGGTTCCGTTGTAAAAGGAGCGAAGCTCACAGAAGCTGCCGTCCGGAAAATTGCAATATCCGTCTTTAGGACATCCACCATGATTCACGCAGTAGGCTTCGATGGCATTTCTCGCCTCGCAGGGGCCGGACCCGTAAAATCCTTGGGCATAGACTGGTGCTGCCAGTATCAATACAAGGAGGCCAGATAGCATCCATAATTTTCTTGTTTTCACAAATATCCCCCAAAATAATCATTAACTTCTTATCCTTCAACCTATGAAAGATTGTTGGTTGAATGGCGCGAAAGAAAAACGAAAAGAGGGGCCCTGGAGAACCAGGGTCATGATTTATTAGATTGTTTTTTTCCGATCCTACACAGTGGCATTGATCGTTTCAGTAGCGTTGATGAGTGTAGTGCCATTGGCTAGAGCGGTCACGTTCTCCGCAACCACGGGCACGACTGCCTCTGGTACAGCTACAACAACTGGCACAAGCTGATTGACGAATACCAGGTCGGTCACGCTGGCATTGGTGATGTTCAATACAGACTTGCCCTCTGCCGGGGTGATTACGCTCCAGCCCTCCATGGGGACCTCGGAGACGGTGTACTCACCAGCAGCCAGGTCTGGGAAGGCAAACTTGCCGTCCGCGGCTGTGGGAACGCTATTGATAACTGCTTCATCCTTTGTCAGGTTTATGGTCCAACCGGCCAAGCCAGTTTGATTATTATCTACGACCATTCCCTCAATAGAGAATGTGGACGCAACCTCTGGCGCTGCAACGGGCTCAGCTACAGGTTCAACCACTGGCGCAGCAACTGGCTGTGTTTCATCCACCTTATTCATGCTGCCCAGCTTTGCTATAGGCTTCACGGTCTGCATTCCCTGTGCAACAGCATTCTCGACACCTACCAGCTTAAGGGAGTAGGGTGTGGCAGCTCCCAGCTGGAACGAGTAGGGCATCCTGGTACTCTGAACTGCGGCGGACTTGAAAGAATACTTGTTTGCCACCATATCTGGAGTCAGGTTATGGGCGGGAACATTCAATGTTTTGAAGCTGTGTTCGACTTGATTTCCTGATTTTGCAGTGTAAGACTGATTTCCTGCAGCTTGATTAGTGTACCCCAAAGCAGGCATTAAAACGATGGCTGCGATCATGAGGGCCACAGTGATAGCCAAAATTTTCCTCATACTGAATACCTCCTATTCCACTAGCGCATAGCATTTATGACTGTAGCTTGAACATCCTCCCCTTTGAGAAGAATTGTCGTCAAGTCTAGTTATTCTTCATATAAATAGACTTTCATGGACGAAGACCACAATTAAGGGACGGCATCGCATTTACGCCTTCGTTCTCTTCGTCAGGGCTGTTCTGGCGAGCCGGCGGCAAAAACCATCCCGGCATTTTGGCGATCTGTATTATTTTTGTGTTTTAGTAGGTCTAATAAATGTGACCCATCGCAGCTAATTCCCGGAACTTTTGCCCATCCTTCCCGGCAAGTAGAGAACGTCACGCCCCCTCGCTCGGCATTCTCTTTTACCCTCTGCATCAGATCGATTCTTATCCCTGCCGGAAGGTAACAGCTTCCGGCAACTTTGCCGCCCCACCTAAACAGGCCATCTATTGCCGCCCCCTCTTGGGGAAAGGCGGAGATGATCGTCTTCATGCTTCCTGACCGGGCCTTAAAAGTCGATGAGGTTATGTGCCCGGCTCCGGCTCGTGAGACGGCAAGTACCAGATCATCGATCTCCTCATCGTTGATGCCGGGGATGATGGGATCAATTCTGGCCGAGACGGCAACACCCTTTTTCGCCAGCTTCGCCATGGCATCTAGGCGCTTTGCCGGCAGTGGCGCACCCGGCTCCAGTCTGCGGCAGATTGAGTCCTGCAAAGTAGTGACGGTTATGGCCACACAGGCATCCATTTCGGCCAATAGATCTGCATCCTGGGCCACCAGATGCGACTTGGTCACCACCTGAACACAGAGACCCTGCTCTTTTAGGATCTGCAAACATCCCCTCGTGAGCCGCAGCTCCTTTTCCTGGGGAGGATAAGGATCGGAGCTATTGGACAATGCCACCATGGTGCCGGGCGGGATCTTGGATGACTCTCTGGCCAGGCGTTTTAGGAGATCGACCTTGGGGCGGCATTCTGCAAAACGGGGGATATAGGATGAAGCATAGCAGTAAAGGCATCCATGCGGGCATCCTGTGTAGGGATTCAGACTCAGCTTGGCCGGGCAGGTGCATAGCGGGCTCTTCCAGGGGTCAAAGGGTCGTAGGATCATGCGCGGCAGATCTTCTCCAGCCGATCCAGATCATCCGCATCCTCTCTGATGATGAAATCCTGCTCGGCAACTATGCCGAGGCGATAGGCGGCCTGAAGATCTCGCCCTAGCAATGCCCTGGCCCCGGCAATCTCTGCCTTGCTCCGAAATTCATCTACTGCGCCTTTATCCATAAGGACTTCTTCATAGGCCGGAGATATTCCCGGAAAGGGCATGGCTTTGGGCTCGCCAAGTATTGATAAAAGCCTCTTTCGTCGATCCTGATAAGGCATACTGCAAATGTCCTCTCCTTGCAGGGCGATGAGGTCATAGGCCAAGAGAGCTGGATGAATGTTGCTTTTTCGAGAGAGGCGACGGCGATTGATGTACCTTAGCATTTCTGCCTGGCTGCAAATCCCTTTATCCTTATCATGAAAGCCTATAAGGTCGGCATCTGCAACAAAATCCGATTCTATTTTCCCAAGTAGCCGAGGTATGTCGTTCAGAACAACGGTGATATTTCGCAATTGTGATGTGAAGATCAGAACTTCATTTTTTATTTTATGGACCTGCACCCTCAAGCCAGGATACTTGGGCAGAAAGGCACCGGGAATCACGATCTTGCCGGTGCGAATGGCCATGAATCGGATTGGAACCCTGGGCTGAATTACTATACTTCCCAGCTTCTGGCTTTGGGCCATCGCGGCAATGCTGCCCAGATCCGGCATGATGCCATAAGCATGGCGAATATTCTCCTGGTCGCAGTGCAGTGAGGAAGAGAGTGCGGCAATCATGGTCTTATGCCCGATGCCAACCTGCATGTTTCGTAGAGCCGTGCGTGCAATGTACTTTCCTTCCAGGGGCGTGGCTTCCAAAAATAGGCCTCTAAGCAAAGCATTCTTGCGCTGCTCCGATTCCTTGCCGTGCATGGCAGAGATGTGCCGAAGCTTTTCATAAACAGATATGGCTTCGAGAGGACCCGGAAAAAGGGAATGCTGCCCTTTCTGCCCCAGCGCCGCCTCGGCCACCATTCCCATATCAATATATCTCTCTCGCAGGGAAGGTAGATCGTGGTCAGATACCTCTGCCAATGCCGCCATGAGGGCCTCCGGGCCTATGCCCATATCCCTCCCTTCCCAGGGTGGCCACAATTCTCCTAAAAGCAACCGCACGACTGGACAGAGCATCTTTGGCGTAGGCTCGATTTCAGAGAGAAGACCCGCCGCCAGATTGACTTTAAGGCTACGCGGGGCCAGGGAGATCTCTTGCAAGGCCTGTGCAATTCGAGAATAACGCATTTACCTCGCGATCTTGACCTTTAACAGATCCTCTGTCCGCTTGGCCAGATTCTCAATCATGCCATCCAGCTCTTTTAGAAAAGATTGGGTTTCCTCCGTGGTCACCGCTCCCGGAGCAGAAGCCTTGATTAATCCTTCCTGTTCTAAAACCCGCAGGGAATAACGTACCTTGTGGCTGGGTATCTTTGTCTCCTCTGCCAGTTTGAGGATACCTATGGGCTCGTTCTCCACCACTTGCTTGAGGATGACCAGGTGCCGTTGCAGCATCTCAAGCTCACCGCTCACCTTCTCGGTCAGAATTACTATCACATCCGCTCTCAGTAGCGTGCCCGGCGAGGTAGAAAGTCTATGCCATGCCTGGATGTAACACGCCGGTTTGTGTCCTTTCCCAGTATTTGCGGGGACGATACACCTGTGACCACAAGCATGGTTCGCAGAGTATGCTCCAGGTTCGGGTCTATCTGCGCGCCCCAGATTATGCGAGCATCGGGATTGATCTTCTGGTAGACCTCATCTACCACCGTTTCGGCATCGGTGATAGTCATGTCCGGGCCACCCACCACGTTTACCAGGGCCGAGGTCGCGCCCGATACATCCACATCCAGAAGAGGGCTTCTTAGAGCCTTCATGACGGAGTCGCGTGCCTTCTCCTCGCCTTCTGCCTCGCCCATGCCGATCATGGCCACGCCGCCGTTGGTCATGACAGTTCTGACATCGGCAAAGTCCAGATTGATTAGCCCGGGCCGGGTGATCAGCTCAGTGATGCCCTTGACGGAGCGCATCAGCACCTCATCGGCGACTTTGAACGCGGCCTGCAAGGGGAGGTTGGGGACCACATCTAAGAGCCGGTCATTGGGCACCACAATTACTGTGTCCGAAACCTCTCGCAGTCTTTTCAGGCCGGCTTCGGCATTCTGCATTCTGATGGAGCCTTCTGCACTGAAGGGGATAGTGACGATGGCAATGGTGAGAGCCCCTGCCTCGCGTGCGGCTTCCGCTACTACGGGAGAGGCCCCTGTGCCCGTGCCACCGCCAAGTCCACAGGTAACGAAGACCATATCTGCTCCTTCCACGGAGGCTTTAATCTCATCGATATCCTCCTGGGCTGCCTCCTCTCCGATGGCGGGCAGGCTTCCTGCCCCCAGGCCGCGTGTGGTGCGCCTGCCAATAAGGAAACGTCGGTCGGCATTGATGTGCAAAAGATGCTGGGCATCGGTATTGATGGCAAACAGCTCCGCACCCTGGATGCCGCACTCTGCCAGACGGTCGATAGTATTCGAGCCGCCTCCACCGCATCCTATAACTCGGATAACCGTGGTCAGCTCTTCTAAAACCATAACCAGCTCTTCATCGCTCTGGATCATGCTGGAAGGCTTGATCCTGCTCTCGGCCTCAGATCTGCCCAGGGCTTCGTCGATGATGTACTTAATCTCCATCCCCTCTACTTTTGTTCTGCCTTATTCTAGTGATCAATCAGTATATAGTTTTTGGCATATAGAAAAGAAAATGTTGTGCGGTTCAATTGGCCCTCAAGGATTTGAGCTTTTCAATCTGCCTCATCATCTTCTCGGATTCCTTTGACTTCTCATTCTCCAGGTAATCGACAATTTCAGGAAGGCTTCTATTTAACTTGTAAATGCGATATGGTCGTCCCTTTCCTGGATTTTTCTCGTCCCTCTCTGCAATCCAGTCCAGTTTTCGAATCTCCCGCATGGCAATGCTCACTTCCGGTTGGCGAAGATCCGATCCAATCTCTATCTCGCGAGATGTTGCCTCTGCCATCCCTGCCAGATAGGTCAAAACTTTGGCCACGTTCCTTTTCAGGCCTACCTTCATGAGTATGGATGCAAATTCATCGCGCTCTACTTTCAGGTCTGAGGCGGTTGATGTATTCAAAGCGGTCACCAGGCGCATAAAGAGTGATAACATATATATAAGTTTCGTCGAAAATAATTCCATTGAGGTGAAAAACCTGCGTATCTTATTAATTATTTTTTTATATGTATGAATTTTTGCCCGCAAGGCTGAAGTGAGAGTAGCTTTTACATTTCTTTGGTGGACTAAATGCACATAATGGAGCTATTAGGCAAATCTCGCGTCAAAGTGGAAGGCGAAAAGGTTCTGGATGCGAGCGAGCCCTTGATTGAGTGGTGTCCGCTCTTCGACAAGATCAGGGGCATAAAAAAAGTGACTGCTGAATCGGCGGCTGCAAATATGGAGTTTAGAATAAAAAATCACGGTATGTTCTCGGCGCGGCGCAAGCTGCAGATGGGCATCTTCGTGGGCTTTGGGGCCTCCGAGTCCATGATGACCGGCATAAAGACAGGAATTATCGACGCAGCAGTTACCGTTTGCGATGGAGCGGGCAGCGTGATAACAGCCAATGCCGATCTGGTTCAGGGCATGGGCGGCTACATATCTGGACTTGTTAAGACCGATCCCATACCAGAGGTAATCGAAGGCATCCGGGCCAGGGATGGGCATGTGCTCTCCCCCCAGGACGGCAAGATAGACCAGATAGAAGGGGCGGCCTATGCGGCAGCGGCCGGGTACAAGAAATTTGCCGTCACGGTAGCCGATGCAGCATCTGCGGAAAAGCTGCGAGAGCTGGAGAAGACGACGAGAGTTCGGATAATGATTGTGGGTGTTCATCTCACCGCCCTAAGCAGAGAAGATGCGGCGAGGCTTTTGGCTGTAGCCGATATTGTTACCGCCTGCGCCTCAAAGCACATTCGTGAGCAGGTAAAGCCTCTGGTGCAGGTGGGAACCGCCGTGCCGCTCTTCGGCCTGACACGCTGGGGCAAGGAGCTGCTGGTGGAGAGAGCCAAGGATGTAGAACAGCCGCTTCTGATAAATACCATGTCTCTGCCGGTTTTGCCCGAGAAGAAGCAGCCCCGGCCATTGGTTTAAAAACTTACAAAATAGCATAACCGAAGTCTCTGGGCAGGCCAGCGTCGATCCGCAACGCCCCAACAGGCTGGAGCCATTCACCGAAGTGATGGCCTGGACCTGCCCGAAACCCGACATTAAACCAGCTCGAAGGCGGCAGCGCGCTGGAATCTCACACAGCGTCCGAATTACCGGAACCCTTTTCTCATGGGGCCATGATGCTCGCCCTCTCGCCTTCTACTCCGTTCTACTTGTGCCGCAACATGCCCCGACCGTGTATTAGCGTGAGACTCCCGGCAGATTACTGCGCCAGTTACAGCGCGCAACTTTTTCAGCCAGCCGGAGTTTCAGCCCCACAGGCCCGTAGCCAAATGCAGTGCCACGAAGGCATGCATCTCCTGTACCAAGGAAAAAGCTTCCTTGTCATCAGAGCATTATCGGATACGTTAAGCCCACGGCACGCCCGCCACCCTATCATGGCATGAAGTGACTAATTACTTGTATAATCGTTATAAATATTTGTAGTTGGCGGTCGAGAGCCCGACATAGTACTCCAGCAGTTCAAAGCATATCAAAAAAAGAGTGATGGATTACAGGTCACCCGCACTACTCGAAAGCGAGTATTGGCTCGCATAGCCCAGCTCATGGCTCTGGCGAAAGCGGCTTTGGCTTCGGTGCTTTTTTCGAGGGCTCCGAGAGCGATGCATTTGATTATGGCCCTCCAAAAAAGAAATAACTTTATATTTAACATCTAACATTTTACCACATGGTGCGTGAAGCGAGTGAAGCGAGATTGAGGTGATGGGCTCAGATTTATGAAATACCTTGAACGTTTTCAGAATATAATATTTACATTATTAATTTGGACAATGGCAATTGTAACGCTTGTGGCCACTTTAGATGTGATCTACACCCTGGCCAAATACCTAATATTCCCTCCTTTAAGCCTGCAGACTGCCGAGCTATTGAGCTTTTTCGGAAGCATCCTATTAGTGCTCATCGGAGTGGAGCTTCTGGAGACCTTCAAGACCTTTCAACGGGATAAGACGGTTAACGTCCTGAGTGTATTGCTGGTGGCCTTGATCGTTATGGCCAGAAAAGTCATCATCATGGAGATAAACGACGGTACGGATGATATGGGACTGCTCGGGCTTTCAGCTATCATAATATCGCTGTCTTTGGGGTACTATTTAATCAAGAGAAGCGGATCTCTCGAAAAATGATCGTGAAATTGCATTTTTTTACCCGCGCATATAAAGCCTAGGATTAAGTACGTTTGGGCCGCAATTGTATCCATGAAGATTCTTATTGCCGAGTACGCCTCCGCCCTTGGCCTTTGCGGGACATGCGAGCGGGAGGGGCGAGCCATGCTGGCAACTCTGGCGACCAGCTTCGAGAGGGCCGGGCATGAGGTGCTTTATCCCACATTTGGGCCTGTTGTAGAGGCGGGCCGGCCCATTCTCATGAAGGGAGAAGAGGAGTTTGAAGGCGTCCTGGACTGCAAAGCGGATGCCGGGCTCCTGATTGCCCCAGACGACCTGCAGCCGCACCTTCTGGAGATCCTGGAGAAAAACACGGTGAACCTGGGGGCAAGTCCCGACGCGGCGCGGCTATGCGCCGACAAGCTGCTCTGCACCCAGGCACTGGCGCGAGCGGGAGTTCCCGTGGCTGAGATCGTGGATAGGCCCGATCCAGTGGAGCAGGGCTGCCACCGTTATGTGGTTAAGCCGCGCACGGGTTGTGGCTCAGAGGGCGTGCGCGTCACCTCTTTTGCCCGGGCGGGTTTCGGGGAGATCGTCACCCGCTACCATGAGGGGCTGCACCTGTCCGCCAGCTTCATCGTGGGCGATGGGAGCTTTTTGCCGCTCACCATCAATCGCCAGCTCATCGACTTTCGGGGCGAGGGCATGAGCTACCAGGGAAGCCAGGTGCCCTACAACACGCCCCGCGCTGATGAAATTTGGGCTGAAGCGAGAAGGGCGGCTGTGGCGCTGGGCCTCTCCGGCTATGCGGGAATCGACTTTGTGTTGGGGGAACGGCCCAGGGTCGTGGATGTGAACGCCCGGCCAACCACATCCATCGTCGGCATTGCCAGAGTGATGAAGGAGGAGATAGGGGAGCTGATCCTGGGGGCGAGGTTTGGAGGAATGGCAAAGAAGGTAACGCTGCAAGGAGAATATACGTTTCGGATATTGCCTACATAAGTTCCACATGAACGTACGTCTTTTTATTTGTTTGATTACAGGTACTCTCTAGTGGAGGAAATGAATTTGAGATATTTGTATGCACTTATGGGCATATTCCTGCTTCTGGCTGCCACTGCCGCCGCCGGGAGCTTTACAGCCGAGATGGACGTCGATACCTATGTGGATGCGGATCAAGCCAACCAGAGCTTTACAGATAACGATCTACTCTGGGCCGCATCAGCGGGAGCAGAGCCCACAAAACAGGTCTACTTGAGCGTTATCAATATGTTCGGCGCACAGGGAATCTTCAAGCCGGAGCAGATTGCATCCGCGACCTTGACCCTTGATGCTACAAAGGTGGACAAGCCCGGCAATGTCAAGGCTTACTTCTTGCAGGGACCGACTTTAGAAACGACCTGGTATGACAAAAAGGATTACAATGCCACGGTTTACTCTTCCCCCGTGAATATCGATAAAGCGGGAAGCTACACCTGGGACGTGACTGATATCATCAAGAAGGCGGTGCAGACCTGCGTGGATGGGTGCGGTTACTCTATAATAATGGTAGCAGAAGATGACGCTTCTGTGGCATTCACTTCCAGCGAGGCCTCAAAAGAGAATAAGCCGACCCTTAATTATGTCACCGAAGAGTGAATCTAAAGGGTGAATTTGATGGGACGGGGGATTTAGGACTCAATCCCCCGGATCAGGGGGATTTTATACCTCTTGTGTACCTTAGGTAGCTGATGCGCACAATCATGCCTCGCATTGCGGTCACTGCTCTCTTCATCGTGCTTGTCATGCTCTTAAGCGCAGCTCTGCTATTCCAAAACAGCGTTGCCGCTTCCGGGAAAAATGCCACGGGTGCCGCCGAGGTCATCTTCATCAAGTCCCCAGGATGCACGAAATGTGCCGCGGCGGAGAGAACTCTTGAGAAGATCGAGCAAGAGGTGCCCATCAATGTCAGCACGCATTACTATTATTCCGATGAGGGGCACCGTATCATCAAGCAGTATCGAGCCAAGGATGTTCCTGCCATCATAATCGGCGTGCAGGTCATAAATTATAGGGATTATGAGGGAGACAACGCCTTGCTGGAAAAGCTCATCAAAGGCGCCCTGGCCAACCAGACTCCTAATCTTCCGGCTGCTTTCACCCTGCCCGGCAATGAGAGCACCAAGCAGAACCTGAGCGCAGCCAGTGGCCAGGGTCTGAATTTGCAGGAGATATCTCTTTACACCATTTCTGCCGTTTTAGGTGCGGGCCTGGTGGCGGGCTTCAATCCCTGCTTGCTTGGCATCCTGGTCTTCCTGGCGGCATCCGTTCTCTCCTCTAAGGGGAAGAGGCGGGAGATGGTTACGATGGTGGTGTTCTTTTCCTTGGGCATCTTTACCATGTACTTTCTCTTCGGCCTGGGCATGCAGCAACTGCTCCAGACAGAAGCGATAGCCAGTGCCTTCCGCTATATCCTGACTGCCTTTCTCCTGTTGGCCGGCCTCTCTCAGGTCTGGGATGCGCTGCGGCTCCATCAGGGACGGCCATCCCTCTTTCGTACGGATTGGGCTCTCAAGTACTTCCAGGCCGGGGTTGACAAGGGCCGCTTCAGCTCGTACTTCCTCATAGGGGCGCTCTTCTCCCTGGTCAAAGCCCCCTGTGTGGGTGCCATCTACCTCGCGATACTGGATCTTCTCTCGGCCAGAAGCTACTTTGAGGGGGCTACCTATCTGTTTTTCTTCAACCTGGGAGTAATTTTGCCCATCATTATCCTGGGCGGGGCCATTGCTCTAGGCATGAGCCCGGGGCAGGTGGACGCTTTTCGCAAGGATCATAGAGTAGGAATGAGGCTGGCCACGGGCCTGGCCCTGCTGGCGCTGGCCCCTCTTATCTACTGGCAACTGATCTAGTGTGCGCGCCTCGTGAGAAAGGATTAAAATAGAGAGATTGCTCAACCTCCATTTCGAGGTGAATCTTTTTGTTTTTAGTTGGAGAGGCTCTTATAGGAAAGGAGCCTGAGATTGCTCATATCGATCTGATCATCGGAGATAAGGAGGGGCCGGTAGCCACGGCTTTTGCCTCCGCGCTTTCGCAGCTTTCGGCAGGGCACACGCCCCTTTTAGGTGTTATCCGGCCCAATTTGCCGGCCAAGCCGTCCACTCTCATAGTACCCAAAGTTACTGTGAAGAATATGGATCAAGTCGCCCAGATCTTCGGCCCGGCCCAGATGGCCGTGGCCAAGGCCGTGGCGGATGCGGTAGCAGAGGGCATCATTCCCAAGGACAAGGCTGAAGAGCTGCTGATAATAGTATCCGTGTTCATTCATCCCCAGGCCAAAGACTACGACGCCATCTATCGCTACAATTACGGTGCGACCAAGCTGGCCCTGGAAAGAGCCATGACCGGATTCCCGGATGTAGATCTGGTGCTCTACGAGAAGGACCGCTCTACTCATCCCATCATGGGCTTCCGGGTCACCCGGCTCTGGGACCCACCATACTTGCAGGTGGCCTTCGATCTGGTGGATGTGGCCGAGGTGCGCCGCGTGCTAACGGCCCTACCTGATAGCGATCACATTCTCATTGAGGTGGGTACGCCCCTGGTCAAGATGCTGGGCATCAGTGTGGTCAAGGAGATTCGTGCCATTCGGCCGGGCGCCTTTGTCATCCTGGATCTGAAGACTCTGGACACCGGTAACCTGGAGGTGCGCCTGGCAGCGGACTCCACAGCTGACGCCGTGGTCATATCCGGCCTCGCCCCTAAGAAGACGCTGGAGCTGTCCATTCGAGAGGCCAGAAAGACCGGCATCTACTCCATCATCGACATGCTCAATGTGCCCGATCCGCTGACAGTCCTGAAGGGGCTCGAAGTTTTACCGGACGTGGTCGAGCTGCACCGGGCCATCGACAATGAGTTGAGCGCGCACGCCTGGAATAACATTCGTGATATTCAGGCCCTTGCCAAAGATGGAAGAAGGCTGCTGGTGGCTGTAGCGGGCGGCATTCGCGTGGATACCGAGGGCGCGGCTCTGGCGGCAGGCGCGAACATCCTGGTAGTGGGCAGAGCTATCACCCGTTCCAAGGATATTCGCGACATGGCCGAGCAGTTCCTGACGGGCCTCAAGCAGACAGAGATTGACCAGTACCGGGTCATGACGGACTTCTGAAGATAGCAGATCTTGGATGATCCGCCCTTTTTTCTTTTTGTTGAGAATATTGTGCGTACTTTGTGAGCGTTGTGTCTTTTTGGTTGATGGTCGCGATCGGTGCTTTAGCTGCAACGGGCGACGACTTTTCACCACAAAGGCACAAAGGCACAAAGAACAACAACAAAACACAGCGAACGGACGGCCACCACAGAGACACAGAGCGCACAGAGGACCTACAGAGCGATTTTATTTTAGTTCGTGTTTTATGCTCTCGCGCCATCCTAAACAACATTCATTTTTATTATTACAATTATTACTATTATTATCACTATTTCCCGTCGCGGGGGCCATTGATGTGCAGGTGGGGCCCGTGGCAGAGCCAGACGGGGCAATCATCCTGGTGGTGGATGGTCTGGGGTCGTCTTACGTTTATCCGGAGCATCGCGCCTATGCCCTGGACGGCACGGCGCTGGAAGGCGCCATTCTCTTCAATTTGACGGGCGGCGGGGCGCGGGCGGTGGACGTGCGGGTACCCGTGCCTGAGACCACCCAGAGCCACAGCATTCTCATCACCGGAAATTCAGGAACTAATCCGGACCATCTCGGCCCCACAGTCTTCGATGCGGCTCACGCCAATGGCTACCTCTGTCTGGCCGTGCTGGAACGGGGCGACGCCATGCCCGTCTTGCAGGAGATGGACGGCGTTCTCTATCTGGGCGACAACGCCCTGCACGGGGCCGAGCCGATACCGGGCTTTCGGGCCGGCGCGCCTGCGGGCCTGAAGTACCGATTTCAGGTGTGGCGGGACAGGTTTGCCAGCTACACTGCCCTGCAGGGCCCCGCGGGCTACGCGGGATACAATGCCTGGGCGCTGGACGTCGCGGCAGACACCGTTCAGAACCTCTCCGGACAGCGTTTTCTCATGCTGGTGAATGTGGGCGCAGTGGACAGCGCCGGGCAGAACCTGGGCGCGGACGGCTACCGCCAGACGGTGCAGGCTCTGGACGTGCCGCTGGGCCGCCTGGCCGAAGCCTGCCGCCAAAATAACGTGCTGCTGGCCGTCACCGCCGACCACGGCATGGTCTTTCCTTCCAGGGTGGGCAAGGGCGGGCACTCCGCAGAAAAATACGCCGCCCACCCGGAGGCACTGCGCGTCCCCCTCGTTTTTCTGGGACCGGGTGTGGAGGAGCTGAACCTGGGTGGCCGCTGGTCGGAGACGGATATCGCTCCCACGGTGCTCGGCATTTTGAATATCTCCGGCAACCTCAGCTCAGAAGGCAAGAGCCTGCCCATCCGCGCGGGGTTCGACCTGCGGGTCACGGGCGCGCCCGCGGGCCTGGAGCTGTGGCGCGGTGGAGCGTGGCTGGCGAATGGCAGCGCGGGAGAGTGCCGCTTCCGGGGCCTGCCGCGCGGGCTGTACAGCCTCAAGGCAGGCGGAAAGGAGTGGACGGTGATGGTGAACGGGGACGCGGCGATAGATCTGACGGGGAAGGCAGCGCCCGAGGGAGATTGGAAGAGAATAATCGGAATCATACTTATCCTGGTCATTAACCTGGCAGGAATTGCACTTATCATCAGGATTTGGAGAAAAGGAGACTGAAGTTCAACTCTTCGCAATTTCAGGTGGCTAACCTCAGGTTACTGTGGTTTTTAAGTTGTTAGTTAGTCGCTCTGTGCGTTCTCTGTGAGCTCTGTGTCTCTGTGGTTGAAACGTCGTTAGCTGCTGGTTATCATCGAGTGGTTACAGACTACCACCACAGGCACAGAGCGCACAAAGGACTATATTACTCTATTTTCTCACGCCTCTTTCTGCCCCTTCAGTTGAATCATCGTTCCCACAATTTCATCATGCTCTGAACAATTGACCGCGAAATTCAATCGGTCGGGATAGATGGAGAAGAGAACCTGCGGGATGTGGGAGTTGCAGTCATCCAATGCCATCTGCAGTTCACGATACTCGCGATTGGTGACCAGGAGCTGATCGCGATACTCTTCTTCCTGGTCGAGCGACTCCAGGGGGTTCTTTTCGTCAATCGTGCTGTCAACAACCAGATCGCACTGCCACTCCAATACCAGGGCCCGGTTCTCCCAGTAATATGTATCCGGCGGGATCAAATCCTGCAATATCTTCAGATCCTCCAGGGGCACAAGCCACTCTCTCGCCTGTACTTCTTCCGGCAATTTCCCTTCGATGCTTACCAGGGAAGAGACGGCCCCCGATGTTAGATTCAGATCGCCCATGTCAAACGATATCTTAACCGGCGAGTTCCTCATGGCTTTGAGGGCAAAATAGAGCCGGCCGGGATTGAGTATTTCGACTGCCTTCTCATAAATTATATCGTCTTCCATGATTTATGTATTTGTTGCAACTGATATATTGAAGTGGCGCACCGGAGCCTGAGCTGGCTAAGCTGGGGTCCGCTTTTCGCCCCGGCCCGTCATTTTGCGACCTTCTCCGCCTTCGTTGGCACGGGTCCGCGGATTCGACAGGTGGCGAGATGAGCGATTATAATCAAGTGCACAGTTTATGGTTATTAATTATTTAAATAGAAATTTAATTAGCAATTAATTATTATATACCACTACATCAGCAGCCAAACTCTTTAGAAAAATTTATATTACTGAAGTGTGATCAGTACTAAAAATACTAAATTGCGGAAAAGTAAATCTGGAGAAATAAAGATGAATAACCGAATATTTGTAGGGGCGCTAATCTCCCTTGCCGTCCTGATTCTGGGGGCGGCATTGGTGCAGGGCGCAGCAGAGAACGGTATCGCCATAACAAATGCCAATTTTGCGGCTCCAAGCCCGGAGAAAGAGAACTTGGATGAGGAATGGGTGGAGATATCCAATCTGGGCACCGCGGATGTCAGCCTGGCCGGCTGGACGCTGGAGGATGCGCAGAATCACACCTACAAGTTCCCGGATTTCAGCCTGAAGGCCAGTGGTGTCGTCAAGATTCGCACGGGAATGGGAAATGACACGTCCGTTGATCTCTTCTGGAACCGCAGCTCATCCATCTGGAACAATGATGGCGATGTGGCTACCTTAACGGATGCTTCTGGCAATATGGTCTCTCGCTATCCTGAGGAGGCAAAGGCAGCTTAAATATCATTTTTTCTTTTTTTCCATCAATTTTCAAATATCTTCAAATTGAAACCGCTCCCGGTTCTCCCGCCCTTGCCGCAGAGCGCAAGTGTGAAATGCCATTCCTGCCTCCTGTTATGCGGTGTATTGAGATGAATCTTGAAGAAATGTCAGATATATTGAAGTCCTCCTTAGGAATTCGCGACAATATCGTTGGCGTAAGACTGTTCAAGAGCGAAGCGGAAATTCCCAACGATCTCAAATCCGTGGAGAAGCCCTTCCATTACTGCGGCATGATTCAGGGGGCGCGACAAGAGGGGAAAAGCTTCCTGGCGCGGGCCGACTATCACGGATGCAAGGGCGGAGCCTCGGGTCTGGGGATTGTGCAGTGCCCGGAGAACATCGCCTCAGGATCTTTGTACTTCGACAAGCTGCATAAGTGCGAGACCCCGGCGATCGGCACCAGCATCGCTTCCAATATGCCGCGCCTCCTTCCCGGCAGCACGGTAGCTACCTACGTGGCCCCCTTGGACAAGATGATCATGAACCCCGATGTGGTGATATTTGTAGGCAGTCCGCTTAACGCCCGGCGCATTGTGCAGGCGGTCATGTTCAAAGATGGAGGCAGGGCCGGCTTCAACACGGCGGGAATCCAGTCTTTTTGCGTGGATGCCACAGCCTCGCCCTACCTCAAAGGAGAGGTGAACATCTCTTTAGGCTGCGATGGATCTGCGAAAAACTCCGGCCTGAAAGATGAGGATGTCGTGGTGGGCATACCCTATGCGATGATGGAGAGTATCTGCACCGTCCTCAAGACGCAATACCAGGGCTGGGATAAGTTCATGAGAGGCTAGGAATCATGTTTGAAAGGATCTTGATTGCAACCGACGGCTCCCAGCATAGCGAGAGGGCCGCAGAAGCAGGAATAGAAATGGCCAGGCTCTACGGCTCAGCCGTCACCGCTCTTTTTGTTGTCGATATCGGCAAAGAGTATGGCCCCCTGGGGGACCTGATCTCAAAGGTTGCCGACGACCTGATCGCAGGCATAAGAAGCAATCTGCAAAATCAGGGCGATGAAGCCACCAAAAGAGTAGAAGTGATGGCAGAGAAAGCGGGCATTGCCGTGACCAGAAAGATCACGGAAGGCTATCCTGCTGAGGACATCATTGCAATCGCAAAAGAAGGCGATATGAACCTCATCGTCATGGGCGGAATCGGAGTCACTGGCCTGGAAAGGTTCCTCCTGGGCAGCGTGGCCGATAAAGTGGTCAGAAGCTCCAATATTCCCGTGCTGGTGGTGAGAAAGGAGTAGATTCGCTTGGCAGGCTCCACTTGATAAGCACTCCCTCGTCTAACCGCTGCACGTCGCGAAGGGTCAGCCGGGGGAAATGTTCTTTGAATCCCGACCCGTCCACCAGGGTGGGTGCATTCTCTCCGCCGATGAGCATCGCCCCCATGTAGACATAAAGTTCATCCACCAGGCCGAGCTTGAGAAGCGACCAGTTGAGCGTAGCCCCGCCCTCCACCATGAGGCGCTTGACGCCCCTATCAAAAAGCCGGGAAAACAGCTCCGTCAGATCGACCCGCTCTTTTCCGCATACTATTATCTCACAATTTGAGGAGAGCCTATCCAGCCGTTCCTGCGGCGCAGAGCCGGTGACGGCCACGATGCACCCTGGTCCCAGGACCCCTGCAGAGGGAGGCGTTCTTGCCCGGCTGTCGGCAATAATGCGAAGCGGGTCTTCCGGCTGCCCTCTCTTTCGCCGGGCCTCGCGAGAGCTTAACGACTTCACCCTCAGGCTGGGATCGTCTGCCAGCACCGTTCCCACTCCTACCATGATAGCGTCGCTCTCCGCCCGGAGAAGGTCAACCCTGGATCTGTCCATTTGACCGGAGATGCTCACCTGGCAGCGCTCAAAAGAGCTGATCTTGCCGTCAGCGCTCATGGCGCTATTGATGAATACGAAGGGCCGGGTCAATGCTTCTAATTAGACAAAGAGATACTAAATAGCTTGCCTGCCCATTTCATGACATGCCTCAAGCACGCGAGATTCTGCTGCAAGGAACCATAATCTATGGAGATGATTTCCAGGCAGAAGATGGCTACATCAGCATCCGAGACGGCATTATCCGGGAGTTTGGATTTGAACATGTAGACGCCGACTATGAGGGCATTATCTGCCCGTGCTTCGTGAACGCACACGTCCATGTGGGCGACTCTGCCTTTAAGGACCCACCCTTTTTGCCGCTCTCTCTGCTGGTCGGCCCGGATGGACTGAAGGCACGAATGCTGGCACAAATGCCGCGTGCTGTTCTCGTAGGAGGCATGAGAAGGAGCCTGCAACAGATGGCGGCATCGGGTACTTGTGCTTTTGCCGATTTTCGGGAGGGAGGGGCAGATGGTGTAAGCATGCTGGAAGATGCCGTGCGCGGTTTGCCCCTTCTTGCCAGAATCCTGGGACGGCCAAGCCCAGGCCGGATAGATATCCCAGAGAGCTGCTGGGGCCTGGGGATAAGCAGTACCCGAGACCATGATCGGGACCAAATCCATGCGGCAGTGGCGGCAGCCAGAAAGGGGGGCCAGGCGGTGGGAGTGCACGCCGGCGAAGCCGGTAATGACGATATCGGCGATGCTCTTGCCCTTCATCCTGATTTCCTGGTGCACATGAACCGGGCAGGGGAGACGGATCTGAGGGATGTGGCCCACTCCGGCCTTCCCGTGGTGGTCTGTCCCAGATCCAACCTGGTGACGAACGTTGGTCTGCCCAATGTGAAAAGAATGGCGGAGCTTGGCATTACAATTGCCGTTGGAACAGATAACGTTATGATGAACTCGCCGGACATCTTTGATGAGATGCATTTCCTTGTCAAGGCTCTGCTGCATGACGATAGACAGGTATTTAAGATGTGCACGCTAAATGGTGCTAAAATAACCGGGCTTGATCAGAGGCTGGGGTCCATTCTGGAAGGAAAAGAGGCAAGAGTGATGGTTATTGATAAAAAATCGGATAATATGTGGGGGTCGATGGCCCCTATTTCCAGCATTGTGAGAAGGGCCAGGCAGTCTGACATAATAGCTATCTTTTAGAGGTTAATCATGTTTGAGAAGATTCTAGTTGCAACCGACGGATCAGAGCACGGATACAATGCGGCCAAGGTGGCATTGGAGCTGGGAAAGATATCTGGTGGAAAGGTCAATGCGATCTATGTGGCCGACACCAACAGGACGAGCCATCTGCCGGATGATATGCTACTATTCAGCATCCGAGAGCTTCTGCTCAAAGAAGGAAAAGAGGCCTTGAAACAGGTAGAAACGCTGGCCAAGGATATGGGTGTTGCCTTTGCGAGTGTTGTGGCTGAGGGCAATCCAGGCAGCGAGATCATCAGCTATGCAGAGTCAAAAGGCATGGATATTATCATCCTGGGAGCTGTGGGGCGTACCGGTCTTGATAAGTTCCTGCTGGGCAGTGTGGCAGAGAAGGTGGTAAGAAGCTCCAAGATTCCTGTACTGACCATTCCGAGGGAAAAGACGTGAGCATTCTCGTCAGGGACGTAATGGTCCGGGATGTGGCTCATGTCGCCATCCCCGGCAGCAGGGACGATGTTTTGAAGACGCTGCAGGACCACAAGGTCTCCGGCGTTCCTGTAATAAAGAAGGGCGAGGTCGTAGGCATGATAACCAGGACCGACCTGCTCCGCAATCGCGATGAGGACCAAACGGCCCTGCTCATGACTCGTGATCCTGTTGTGATAAGCCCGGACAAGAGCATAGTCGAAGCCTCAAGGCTGCTGATCAAGCACGACATCCGGCGGCTCCCTGTAGTGGAGGGCATTAAGCTGGTGGGAATCATCACCGTTGCCGATATCGTCCGGGTGGCCGCGGACCTGGGAATAAAAGAGAGCATTGAGCCCTATTTAGAGAAAGAGACCGTAGTTCTCTGGAGCGAGATGCCCCTGGCGGTAGCCGGATCGATTATGGAGTTTGCCGTAGTGGAGGCCTGCCCCGTCATCGATAGAAGCCTCAAGCTGGTGGGCATGATCTCGGACCGCGATCTCATCAAGACCAGTGTCATCGAGGATACGGTCGAGAAGACGGATATGTCTGCCAATGATGGAGAGGACACCTGGATGTGGGACCGGGTGATGCAGACCATCAGCAAGTATTACACTGTTTCGCGTATCAAGCTGAAAAATATTCTTGTCTCCGAGGCTATGGTGCCGCCCATCACGGCTTATAAAAAAGATGAGGTCGGCAAATGCGCGGCGATAATGCACAAGAATAGAATCGACCAGATGCCAGTGGTCACATCCAGCGGAAGGCTGATGGGGATGCTCAAGGACAAGGACATCCTGATGGCACTTGTCGATTATAGCCAAAGGGCGACGGTGTGATCCGAATCTTTTGGCTCATTTAATTTGTAAAGATATCTTTGCGCTCCGCAAAGATATCGCCTTACATACCTACTTTCCACCAATATTCAATGTCTTATTAATCTGCGCATCTAAATCCTCATCGTTGATAAGGCCACTGTTTTTCCACTCCCGCAGTTTTTCTAAATACCGTAACTTTTTAATGTAATCCATCTCATTAATCTTTTTTCCGTCTCTGAATCCTTCAACTTTTTTCTGGGCATCTTGGACTTTCAGATCTGCAGAGGTGATGGTTTCTTGAGGGGCTGGATCGTCCCCTACTTGTGCATCTTGAGGAATTGGTTCCGGGATAAGATCCTCAGGCCTCTTGTAGCTGGAGTGCGAGAAGTAATAGAATCTTTCGGGGTGCACCTGGTGCACCCTAATATAGTCCTCAAGCGAAAACGTCTTCCCATTTCCGTCGACCCAGTCCTGGCCGGGCGAGCCGTTTGGCAGACGCAAATTCAATCCTTTTAAGTCAATGCACGGTAGCCAGCTTCCGGATTTACTCACAGGTTCCTTTGGTACGGTCCCTATGCCGCAATTCATGCAGATCAATAATTTTTTGGCCTCAACGTCATCTGCATATACCCAATTCTTGTCGAATCCGCATTTCAGAAACCTGCATCTCCACTTCAAGATTTTTCTTGCCATATATCCATCTCCACATTTTTTAACTTAAAAAAATTGAAATAAAATTTATTGCATCTCTCGTGCAAAAATCTCTTCCTTGGCTTTGGTGTAATCTTCGTCATTGATATTCTTATTGTCCAGTCTCGCCTTCAATATCTCCATATACTTTGTGCTACTGATTAGAAACTTATCCCATAAATCATGAATGTCGCCAAGATATTTTTCTTTGGTTGTGATATTTTTATCGAAATCCCCCTCGATTTTATTTAGCCGGAGATCGACATTGATTCTTGCATCCGATATTTCAAATACTTCTGCCTTCAATATTGTGTATTTAGCCCCGTCAATGTCGTTATTTTCTCGGAGTGTCCGCAATCTCTCAAGATAAATCGTGTCTGTTATCTCCTGCCCTCTCCACATCCCCGTTATCAATTCCAGATATTCCTGTGCGGTGATCAGCTTGTTTTTAAATTTCGCATCAACCAATGCGAGGATTTTAGCACCACTGGTTACTTTTATCTCGTTGTCCTGCATGATCTTGCTGATTTCATCATATTCACTTTGTTTGATCTGGTATTTATTCACCCTCAACTTCAATTCTTCCTGCAGAGAAACGCTATCAATTTTGCCCCCCATCCATTTTTCCACCAGGCCGCTGAGGTACATCGTTGCATCAATTATGCCTTGATCAAATTTGCTATTTAATTCATCTAATTCCTTGGTATTAGGTTTCCCGGTTTCTGTAGACGAAGACATGCGGTTGAAGCTATCCAGAAGTGAGGATGTATCGCTTCCCTGCATACCTTTGTCATCGGTTATACCTGATTGGATCTTGAAATGAGGGCCAGTTATCGAGGTCTCTGCAACTCTCCAGGGATGTCTTCCAAAATTATAGTCCAATAGCACTTCGGACAGTCTTCCTGCACCCTCAATATTGTAATTTGTAACAACACCCGATTCGGATGAAGAGATGTCGGACGTCGGCATATTAAATATGATTTGGCTCTTGGAGGTCAGATTAGTGGTATTTGGCGAGGAAAAACCATTGACTGATACAGTGTGTTGCAGTCCACCAGAACTTAGCATATTTATTGAATAGCGATTAGGGATATAAGTTTGATAGATGCTTGTATTGAGCCCTTCCGAATTTTTTAAATAAAATCTCTTTTCAGCATCATCGCCTTTTAGATCATATTCCGAGGTCAAACTTAATTGATTAGGTTTTGATATTAGTTGCCTATAATAATATTGTTCACCACTTCCCTGGGCCAGATCGCCTGCTTGCTTGGCATTTGTTTGGGCGAGCATACTGCCTGAACCATAAACATGTATCTTCTCGGTAAAGTCATATGCATCCGATAAAGAGGTCAACATTATTATGAATATCATAAATCCAATTGTAGGTCTCATTTTCATAATCCACTCCATTTCTACTCGCTTACTTCTAAATAATTAAAGATTGCGAACGATATACATTTTATAGTTTATTATACGTTTAAATGAGTGACTACTGCATGATACTTTTATCACCTTGCCCGACTTCGCTCATCTCAATCACCGATGTGTTTTCGCTGCAAAATCCCACCTTCCAAAAGGCAAATAAGCTTGCACGGCTTCGCCATTCCCATGTCCCGCTTTCTTGTGGTCCTCGGCACTACCTCCCATTCCGGCAAGAGCACTCTTGTCGCCGCCCTCTGCCGCCTGCTCTCCGATCGCGGCTTCAGGGTCGCGCCCTTCAAGTCCCAGAACATGAGCCTCAACTCCTGGGTTACCCAGAACGGCTCGGAGATCGGTATCGCTCAGGCGGCGCAGGCCTGGGCGGCCCGGGCGGAGCCCAGCGAGTTCATGAATCCCATCCTGCTCAAGCCAAAAGGGGACCGCACCTCTCAGGTCATCGTCCTGGGTAGACCAGTGGCCGACAAATCGGCAGAAGAGTACTATCGAGAGATCGACGGGCTCAAGGGGGTAGTGGATCGATCTTTGCTGGAGCTGGAGAAAGACTACGACTATATAGTAGTAGAAGGAGCGGGCGGAGCGGCAGAGATCAACCTCTTCGATCGGGATCTCGCCAATATCTACGTGGCCCGCTACCTGCAAGCCCCTATAATCCTGGTCGGGGACATCGAGCGGGGTGGCGTCTTCGCCAGCCTTTTCGGCACGGTGCAGCTCTTGCCCGAGGACGTTCGGCCACTGGTTAAGGGCCTGGTTATCAACAAATTCCGGGGCGATCCTGCCATTTTGGGGTCCGGCCTGAAGACGCTGGAAGAACTCACAGGTGTACCCGTGCTGGGCGTCCTGCCCTACCTGGACCTGGACATACCATCTGAGGACTCGGTCTCTTTGGGCGACAAAAAGAACGGTCCGGCGGGCGAGCAGGTCGATATCGCGGTGATCAGGCTGCCGCGCATCAGCAACTTCACCGACTTCGAGCCCCTGGAACGGCAGGCGCACGTTCGCTACGTTGGCCTCTCGGAAGAGCTGGGCTGTCCGGATGCGATAATCATTCCCGGCACCAAGAACACAGTCTCCGACCTCTTGGAGATGCAGGAAAAGGGCATGGCTGATCAGATAAAATCCCTGCCGGACACTCCGGTCTTGGGCATCTGCGGAGGCTACCAGATGCTGGGCCGGGAGATCATCGACTGCGGCATTGAGGATACTGTGGGAACAATCCCCGGCCTGGGTCTGTTGGATGCTGTGACCCGCTTCGACCTTTATGAGAAGAGGACGGTGCAGGTGAAAAAGACAATCACGGGTGGCGGCCCCATCCTGGAGCCGATCCGCGGCCAAATCGTCACAGGCTACGAGATTCACATGGGTGTGACCCGCCCCAAGGGGGAGACAGCCTTCGGAGACGACGGCGCGGTATCGGAAAGCGGAATGGTGATCGGCACCTACCTGCATGGCATCTTCGAGAATGAGAACTTTCGCAATGCTTTTCTCGATTTCCTGCGCCACCACAAAAATCCCGGCCAGGACCAAAAATTGTCCCCCAAGACCGGAATGGGGACGAAGGCTGCGAAGGGAGATGGCTTCACCGAGCTGGCCACGGCTGTAGAGGCAAACTTGGATATGACGAAGATCTGGCGGATGCTTGCTCTGTGAGTACTCCCTCGCTCTTCTGTGGTTGTAAGTGCGTAACCACAGTGGCTAACGACGTTTCAACCATCCCGCTCGCCAATATCTTTTATTAGCTTGCCGTATTCTTCTTAAGCCGGATGAAACTGGGCGTGCTCTTCTCAGGCGGCAAGGACTCGGTCTTTGCCTGCCGCCTGGCCATGGAAAAGAACCAGGTAGCCTGCTTGATAACTCTGGTCTCGGAGAACCCGGACAGCTACATGTTCCACACGCCCAACATTCGCCACACCGACCGGCAAGCGAAGGCCATGGGCATTCCCCTGCTCACCTGGCCCACGAACGGCGTCAAAGAGGAGGAGCTGGCGGACCTGTCGGCGGCCATTGCCGCCGCCCGGGAGAGATACGCCGTCAAGGGAATAGTCACAGGAGCCATTGAGTCCGTCTACCAGGCAGCGCGTGTGCAGAGAATCTGTCGCGACCAGAATATATGGTGCTATAATCCCCTCTGGCAGACAAATCAGATCGATTACCTCCGCAGACTTTTAAAGGAAAACTTTTCCATCATCATCTCCGGGGTCTATGCTTATCCCTTCGATGCCTCCTGGCTGGGCGCGCGATTGACGGAAGAGCGCATCCAAATGCTGGAACGGCTCCAGAAAAAATACAAGATAAATCCCTCTGGTGAGGGCGGAGAGCTGGAGACCTTCGTCCTGGACGGCCCCCTTTTCCTGAAGAGAATCGAGATCATGAAGGCATCCCAGAGATATGCCAACTATCGTGGACAGTTTGTCATAGAAGAGATACAACTGGTGGTGAAACCTGTGAAGGCAATGAGTCCGGAAATGGATGGGAAAAATCCGTACGAAGGACAAAATCCAACGGAGATGATGCATAAGAGGTCGTGCATCCTTCTGGTTGACCTGTGCTTTGAAAAAGACTCCTTATCCCGGTACGAATTTGTCCACCCCATTAGAGATACGCTGCAAAAATTGGGCTTTCTTTGCAACATTATGCATTATACCGAGGTCAAGCCGCCGCATCTCGCCAACCACGATAAAATTATCCTTTGCGGAACGGCCCTGATGGACAATGTTTATGCCGAGCATTTAGAGCTCTTCTCCTGGATAAAGGATTTCAAAAAGCCCATTTTAGGAATCTGCGCAGGCATGCAGGTCATCAGCGCCGTTTATGGCGGATCGATAGTGCCAAATCGGGCAATCGGCCTGGAAGAGATAGAGGTCGTCAGGGATTCATCGCTGCTGGGCGAGACGCGACAGATAGAAGGCTATCATCTTCATAACTATGCAGTGACATTGCCGGAGGGATTCCTGCAGCTGGCCAGAAGAATTGGTGCAGTAGAGGCTTTCAGGCACTGCACTCATCCCACTTACGGCATCATATTTCATCCTGAAGTGCGAAGCCGCTGGATATTGGAGCGTTTTGCATCTTTCCAAGATCGGAGATCTAAAGGTTTGGTTGCATAGGAATATTCTCATACTGGGACTACAGCCTGTGGCGAAAGCCTAGATGCCCGCGACTTCAGTCGTGGGAGTAGTCACAATTGCCGGAAACCCCTTTCCTTCGAAACCGATTTATGTAATGAATTATCACTATTAGCGCGCTATGCAAGACTACTCCCTCAATCAATTCTTGGCCCTATCCAAGACACCACCCCTGGACATCGAGATCTGCGATGTAACCCTTCGCGACGGTGAGCAGATGCCGGGAGTAGTCTTTCGCGCCGATGAAAAATTGGATATAGCTCTGCGGCTGGACGAGATCGGCGTCGAGGTTATAGAAGCCGGTTTTCCTGTCGTCTCCGCGGCCGAGATGAATGCCGTAAAAGAGGTCTGCAATCTGGGACTTGATGCCAAGATCTCAGCGCTCTGCCGGTCCGTCAAGAAGGATGTCGACGCAGCCATTGAATGCGGCGCCGACATGGTCAGCGTCTTCATCGCTACCTCTGATCTTCATCTCAAGTACAAACTGCATATGAGCTGTCCCGAGGCGATTTCCTGCGCGCTGCAGACTGTGGAGTACGCCAAGGACCATGGCCTGATTGTGCGCTTCTCAGCCGAAGATGCCACACGCACCGACTTTGAGATTTTGAAGAAGCTTTACAAGAAGGCAGAGGAGTACCATGCCGATTACATCAGCGTTGCTGACACCGTGGGGATCATGAATCCGCGCACGACATATTACATGATAAGCGAGCTGAAAAAAGTTGTCAAGGTCCCTATCTGCATGCACTGCCATGACGACCTGGGAATGGCCCTGGCCAATACCCTGGCCGGAGCGGAAGCGGGGGCAAAGCAGCTGCACACTACGGTAAACGGCATTGGAGAGCGGAGCGGCAATACGCCTTTAGAAGAGCTGCTGGTAACTTTACGGCTGCATTACGACCTGGGGGGTTACGATCTGACCAAGGTAAAGGACCTATCCAAGCTGGTGGAGACCTACTCAGAGGTTCCCGTGGCCAGAAATAAGGCTGTAGTGGGCAGCAATGCCTTTGCCCATGAGTCGGGAATCCATGTGGCGGCCGTCTTGGAAGAGCCCAGAACCTATGAGCTCTACTCTCCGGAAATGGTGGGCGCCGCCCGGCATATCATCATAGGCAAGCACACCGGAGCCAAGGCACTCAAATACATCACCCAGAGAATGGGCTACTACTTAAAGGACAAGGAGCTGGGTGACCTATCGGAACGGGTGAAGCTGTGCAGCGAGTTCAAGCATCCCATAAACTGCGAGGAGCTCCGGAAGTTGATATTGAACATGGAGAATATCGAGGTTATTTATCCGGGGCCTTAATCGAAGGGTATATCTTGGCCAATGCCAATCCTGAGCGATCAAGATGCTGCGTTGAGGTTTATTCGTGAAAGCTCTCATACTATCCGGCGGGTCTGGAACCAGGCTTCGTCCTCTTACTTATTCTCAGCAAAAACAGCTCATACCGGTGGCCAATAAGCCGGTACTCTTCTATGCCATTGAAGATGTCATTGAAGCCGGAGCCGATGAGATCGGCATAATCCTGGGTCCGAATAAGGATCAAGTAATAGATACTGTGAGGTCCGGGCCCTGGGATGTTCCAATAGAGTTCATCTACCAGGGGGAGCCCAAGGGCCTTGCCCATACCATATTGGTGGCAGAAAAATTTCTGGATGAAGATTTTGTGATGTATCTGGGAGATAACATCCTCCGAGACGGCATAGTACGACATAAAGAGCGGTTCAATAACCTCAAGAGCGATGCCAGTGTGCTTCTCACAGAGGTTAATGATCCGCAACGCTTTGGAGTTGCCGACTTAAACCAGGATGGAAGTATAAGACGTCTGGTGGAAAAGCCCAAAGTTCCTCCATCCAATTATGCGTTGGTAGGCGTTTACTTCTTCAAGCCGGTGATAATTGACGCCTGCAAAGCCATCAAGCCCTCTTGGAGAAATGAACTGGAGATCACCGATGCCATTCAATGGCTCATCGAAAATGGCTACAAAGTCGATGCATCTTTTGTGGAAGGATGGTGGAAGGATACGGGAAAACCTGAGGATATCTTTGAGGCTAATCGCCTCATCCTGGATGATATCACCACTAAAAATGAGGGCCAGATGGAGGGGTCGCGAGTGATGGGCAGGGTCGTAATTGAAAAGGAGACAAGGATCGAGAGATCGGTGATAAAGGGGCCCTGTATAATAGGAAAAGGCAGCGTCATATCCGATTCATATATAGGCCCCTATACCTCGGTGGGATATGGATGCAACATCAGTGGGACGGAGATCGAGGATTCCATAATCATGGATGATAGCAGGATAATTAATGCCGGAAAGATCGTAGAGAGTCTCATCGGCAGAAATGTCCGCATCCAAGAGGGCGTCGCCCTGCCTAAGGGAAACAGGCTCATTGTCGGCGACAACTCCGAGATATCGCTGTGATTTAGATGAAGCTTCTTGTTACGGGTGGCCAGGGTTTCATTGGAAGCAACTTCATAAGGTTCATGCTGGATGAGCACGAAGATTGCAGAATAATAAATGTGGATTCCCTTGGGTATGGCTCCAATGTAAATGGCCTGCTGGATCTGAAAGAGAATGGTAGATACTCCTTTTGCCAAGGGGATATCGCCGACAGGGCTTTTATATCCAGCTTGATTGTAAATGTGGATGCAGTGGTGAGCTTTGCTGCGGAAACTCATGTGGATAGATCTATCTCCAGTCCCGACTCCTTCCTGCATAGCAATGTCTTAGGTGTCTTCAGTCTGCTGGAAGCCCTGAGAAATCATAATCCAAAGGCCCGATTTGTGCAAATTTCTACGGACGAGGTTTATGGAGATATTCTCGATGGCTCTTTTACGGAAGAGAGCACTCTATCTCCCTCATCACCCTACTCCGCCAGCAAAGCGGCTGGTGACGTCTTTGTCCTGGCCTACGCCCGAACTTATGGCTTGGAGGCTATGATAACCAGATGCACTAACAATTATGGTCCCTATCAATTCCCGGAAAAGCTGATACCAAAGACGATCTTGAGGGCCAGGGCCGGATTGAAGATCCCCGTCTACGGCACAGGAATAAATGTGAGGGATTGGATTTATGTTCTGGATCACTGCCGTGCGGTAGAAAATGTCCTCTTCCAAGGCCGCAAAGGCGAGATCTATAACATCTCCGGAGCAGAGGAGAAGACCAATCTGGAAGTCATAAAGACCATTCTCCACATTTTGGGCAAAGACGAGAATCTGATGGAGTTTGTGGAAGATCGACCAGGACATGATCTTAGGTACAGCTTGGACAGCTCGAAGCTCAGAGGGGAACTGGGATGGCACCCCCGGCAGAGCTTTGCTGATGGAATAGAGAAAACTGTGCAATGGTATATGCAAAATGAAGCATGGTGGAGGCATCTCATGGACGAAAAGGTGCTGCATCCCACCCCATGGAAGCTGAAATGGTAATTTATCTATGAAGATTTTCATAACAGGTGGTAGTGGGCTCTTGGGAAGCAAGGTCGCGGAGATAGCCCAAGCCAGAGGTGATGAGGTCTTTTCCGGATATGCCCATAATCTGCCAGAGTACGGAAGGGCTGTAAAGTTTGATCTTAGGGATGAAATGAGCATGTATGAACTGGTTGGGAAGATTGAACCCGAGGTTATTATTCACAGTGCAGCCCTAACCGATGTGGATAGATGCGAACGCGAGAAGGAGCTTGCCTATCAGATGAATGTAGAGGGCACGCGAGCCATAGCCACGGCGGCGGAAAATGCCGGTTCTTTTCTGATCTACATCTCCACGGATTATGTCTTCGACGGAAACCGCGGCATGTATCGTGAAGACGACTGCACTAATCCGGTAAGCTATTACGGCTACAGTAAGCTCCTGGGCGAACAGTTTTGCCGTGGGTGCATCGCCAGGACCTGTGTGATTTATGGCTCACGACCAGCCAGCGGCAAGGTCAATTTTGCTCTCTGGTTGCTCAATAGCCTCAAATCCGGCAAGGAGGTTCGCGTGGTCACGGATCAGTTTATCACTCCCACATTGAACACCAATCTGGCCAAAATGGTCCTGGAGGCGGCAGACCGAAGGCTATGCGGGGTCTACAATCTGGCAGGTGCCACCAGGATATCCCGGTATGACTATGCTCTGGAGCTTGCCAGGGAATTCGATCTGGATGCGAGCCTTATCATTCCTTCCAGGATGGAGGAATTGCAATGGGCTGCCAGGCGGCCGATCGATTCATCACTGGATACTTCAAAGGCAAAGAGTGATCTCAAGGAGTCGCCTGATGGGATAGAAGTGTCACTAAAGAATTTAAGGGCGGAAATAGAACATCAATTGTGGCGAGATTAAAGAGGAAATTAATGATACGGGGCAACAAATGGATGAAAGGAAGATTCGGACGATTCTTAAACTCTTTTAGGGAGACGTTTTTTGCTAGTCAAATCGACGTCCATATTTACATTGATCGCCTTAGTGGTAAAAGAGGTCTAGAGGTGGGTGGACCTAGCCGAATTTTCAATGATTCAAGTATCATGCCGATCTATTCGGTCATTGGTGAATTAGATGGGTGCAATTTCAGCGAGACTACAATCTGGGAGGGATGTTTGAATGAGGGCCTTAACTATCGCTATCATAAAAATAAAAAACAAGGTTATCAGTATATTTGCGAAGCTACTGATCTGAGTAAGATAAATAATAATGTTTATGATTTTGTTCTTGCCTCCCATATCCTAGAGCATACCGCAAATCCGTTAAAAGCGATACGTGAGTGGACAAGGGTTCTCAAAGATGGTGGCTATATTCTGTTAGTAGTTCCCCTTAAAGATAAGACCTTTGACCACAATCGTCCTGTCACGCTCTTGCAGCACCTGATAGATGATTACGAGAGAGATGTCAAAGAAGACGATCTGACTCATTTGCCTGAGATCCTGAAACTTCACGACCTAAAAATGGATGCTCCGGCAGGAAACGCAGCTTTTTTTATGGAGAGATCTCTTTGTAATTACAGGAATCGGTGCTTGCATCATCATGTGTTCGATGTCGAAAATATCTCAAAACTATTGGAGTTTCAGAACTTGGATATAATATCAACCTGTTTTGCACCTCCCTATCATATCATTGTATTTGCCGAAAAACATTCACGTCGATTGAGGTAACTATAAGAACTCAGAGTTGCTGATTAGGACCGATGCGGCCAGGAATTGTGATAAAGCCTTTAAAGCGATTTGCGGATGAGCGCGGATTCTTCACCGAGATCATGAGGGCGGACTGGAAGGATGTGATCCAGGATGAGATCGTGCAGGTAAATATGTCCGTAAGCTATCCGGGAATGGTGCGGGCCTGGCACCGGCATGAGCGCGGGCAGGTGGATCATTTTCTGGCTGTTAGGGGCGCGATGAAGATCTGCGCCTATGATGATGAAACCGAAGAGCTGGACGAGATCATCTCCACGGGAGATAATCCCCAGATCGTCAGGATGCCGGGGCACTACTGGCATGGATTTCGGGTTGTGGGCAATGAGCCCGCGACGCTTGTCTATTTCGTGAACAGGCTGTATGATTATTCGAGTCCCGATGAGACCCGGCGGCCATGGGATGATCCGACGGTTGTTCCGGCCACGATCAATGGCAAGAAGGACGATCGCTGCTGCAAGCCCTGGGACTGGTTTAGTACTCCGTTTAAGTGATGATGGATAACTTATATCGCGATTATATTGTTATCGTCTATGCGTATAAGTGATATTCTTGAGCACTTCACAAAGGCTTGCGAAGAACACAGCTATTTTGTCCATTTCCAACGTAGTTGTTCTGATAATGGGTTTAATGTATTCGATTTATACTGCTCGCTACCTCGGGCCGGAGCGCTATGGCATTATCTCCTTTGCACTGGCCTTCACCAGCATCTTCGGGGTTTTTACCGATCTCGGTTTAAATACTTTAACCGTACGCGAGGTTGCTCGGAATAAGAATCTTGCAGAGAAATACTTTGGAAATCTTCTGCTCTTGAAGTCGATCTTGGTTATACTCGCAGTGTTCGTTATCGTTGTGGCGATAAACCTGATTGGTCACGAAAAGAGCACTATTGAGGTCGTCTATCTAATCTCTTTAAGCATAGTAGTAGCCGCGTTTACTGGCGTCTTCTACTCGCTTTTTCAAGCATTTGAGCGAATTGAGTATGTGGCGATCGGCAGCCTTTTAAGCAGCGTTTTCATGCTTCTGGGTGCCGTCTATGCCATAAACCAAGGCTTTGGCGTATTGGGCTTTGCATGTATCTATATATTCAGCAGTATTATGGTTTTAGCTTATAGTTTATTCATCTCTAAACGCAGGCTATTGACGCATGCGCTGCAGATTGATCGGGGAATGATCTGGCCTACGATGATAGAGGCTTTGCCCTTTGGGCTAACTTCGTTATCTGGAATGATTTACACCTACACGGATTCCATAATGCTCTCCTCTATTCAGGGCAATGAGGTAGTGGGCTGGTATAATGCATCTTATCGGCTAGTACTTATGCTGCTATTCATACCAAATGTGATTAATATTGTGATTTTTCCCGTCATGTCCAGGTATTTTACCTCTTCACCTTCTTTCTTGAAACTGCTTTATGCGAAGTACCTCAAATTTATGGTTATTCTCTGCATTCCCATCGGCATTGGCACTACCCTCATTGCCGATAAAATAATTCTGTTTGTATTTGGCGCCGCGTTCGCAAAATCCATAATTGCTCTTCAGATACTCATATGGACCATAGTGCTCACGTTTGCCGGCGCAGCATTTGTTAAGCTTTTGGAGTCTACAAACAGGCAAAGGATCATCACCAAGATATCACTAATATGCGTTGTAGTAAATATATTGCTAAACGTATTGTTAATACCGAAATTCAGTTATGTCGGCTCAAGCTTTGCTACCGTAGTCACAGAATTTGTTCTCGTCGGCAGCATTGTCTTCCTCACCTACAGGCTAAGCTGCGGGATTCCTCTTTCGATTATTAAGGATTATCTGCTTAGAATTCTATTTTCATCCCTAATCATGTCCGTCTTTGTGTTGTATTTCCAAAATATACATTTAATAGTTCTTATTATGTCTGCCGGATTTGTATATTTTATGACTTTATATTTAGTCCGTGGCATAGATAATGAGGATATGATGCTCTTGCGACAGGCGATACATAGATAATTTGCACATATGAGAACGATTTTATACATCGACTAACCAGACATAATACACAGATGAAATATGAGGAGATCTTCAGAGACACCAAAAATTGGTATAAATGCAGGTCAAATTACGCATCGCAAAAGTTGGTCGATTTTGCTGTTTTGCATGCGGGCGATAAAATATTAGATGCCGGGTGTGCTACAGGTGATTACCTGCAAAGATTGGGAAAGTTGGGCTATCATTGCGCAGGCATGGACATAAATTCCGAATATGTCAACATAGCAATGCAAAAGGGACTCGATGCCCAGGTCATGGATGCGAAGCATCTTAAGTTTCCGGACAAATCATATGATACCGTCCTTCTCTTTGAGGTTCTGGAACATGTGGACAAACAGGAAGATGTGCTGAAAGAGGTTCGCCGGGTGGCAAGAAAAAACGTGCTTATCACTGTGCCTAATTGTACTCAGTTTCATCGGCTCAGAAAGGTAGGGCTTACCTATGATCACATGCTTGAAAAGTACCATGTTAACTTCGTTACTAAGTCAGATCTGGAGAGTCTGTTGTCGAAGCAATTCCTGCAGTGCAATGTTCTGGAGGGTGAGCCCATCTTTCTTGGCAATATAGGTCTGCCAAGGCTTGCAAGGTACCTCTTATCCCTTATTTATAAGCTGCGGTTAATGTCCCCCGATTTCTATTTTAGACTATATGCCGTGGCCAGGGTAATCTGAATGTTCTCCATAGTGTGCGTTTATAATGATGAGACGTTGCTGAACAGTTATTTGCTTAAAAGCCTGAAGGATCAGATGGCAAACTACGAGCTAATTTTAGAAGACAATACCAAATCCAGGTTCTCTTCAGCGGCGCAAGCACTCAACCATGGAGGGAAAAAAGCAAGCTCGAAATATATAATGTTCATACATCAGGATGTTGACCTATCCTCAACAAGATGGCTGGGGGATGCAGAGCGCTGGTTAGATGCGATTTCAGATCTCGGAATCGCAGGTGTCGCCGGCATGAGCGAGCACGGAAAAACCAATCGAGAACGAGGCAGGAATATTATAAAACATGGAATCCCTCCGCAAATATGGAGCTGGGGAAATCCTATATCGATTCCGGAGGTTGTGCAAACCCTCGACGAGTGCCTGATTATAATACCGAAAGAGATATTTGATGCACAAGGATTTGATGAGATTGCATGCAATGGCTGGGATTTGTATGCAGTAGATTATTGTTTGAGCGTCAAACGTATTGGTCTGCAAGCCTATGCGATACCAATGCAGATATATCATGGTTCTCTGGGCCATTTAACAGAGAATTATTTTGTCGTTTTGAGCAAAGTGCTAAGGAAGCATAAAAAATATTTTAAACGAGTTAATACAACGGTGGGGAGTTGGAGTACGTTTATTTCTGTGACCGCACAAAGGAAATATATGGTTGTTAATAAAACCGCTTTTCGCTTATTAATATCTTTTAAAAGATTTGTTTGCCGCATGGTGAAGAATGACACCTAGAATTTCAATCATTATCATTAATTGGAACGGCTGGCAAGATACGGTCGAATGTTTGGAATCGCTCTATCGGATATCCTCTCCCCCTTACGATGTTATACTCCTTGATAATGGATCAAAAGACAATTCTTTGGCGAGAATAAAAGACTACTTAGCAGGTCATATGATCGTCCAGTCTGATTTCTTCGAATATACCGATAAGAATAAACCCATAAAGATACTGGAATATACAAATAGCGAGGCCGAAGCTGGTGGCGGCAGGGAGAAAGAGATTGCCGATCTGCCTTCTAACAGGAAGATCGTGCTTATCAGAAATGACAAGAATTATGGTTTTGCTGAGGGAAATAATATAGGGATAAGATACGCTCTCAAAGCTCAAAATCCGGATTACATATTGCTTTTAAACAACGATACTGTGGTCAAGAGTGATTTTCTAAACGAGCTTGTAAAAGCCCTCCAAAGCGATGAAACGGCAGGCTTTGCAGGGCCTTCAATATACTATTATAATTATAAAGGAAAGACAGATATCTTCAGTACAGTGGGCATAAATCTCGTAATGGAAAAAGGATGGTTTGTGCGCATCGGCAGCATCGAGCCGGATCGGGGCCAATATAAAGCCGTGATGGCCGTGGATTTTTTAGAAGGGTCCTGCTTATTGATTCGGCGGGCTGCATTAGACAAAATAGGTCTTCTTGATTCCAGATATTTTGCCTATTGGGAAGAAACTGACCTTTGCATCAGGGGGCGAGAATCCGGTTACAAATGCATATGCGTTCCGACCGCAAAGATCTGGCATAAGGTCTCATCATCTGCCCCTAAAGGCGTTAAACTGTATTACATGACAAGAAATAGACTTTGGTTTGTAAAAGATCATGCTACAAGACAGGAACTTCGTTCTTTTCTAGCCTATTTTTTTATGCGCCAGTTCTGGATTATTTTAAGAGATTATGTATATCAGAGGGATACGGGGAGCATATTGATTTTTCTCAAGGGTGTGCTTCAGGGAGTACTGCCAAAGGGATAACTAAATCACGTAAACTATGGACTCGGCGATAATTGACAAAAATAAATTAAGATATAATATTGTTGATTATGTCGACCATATTCTTAGCAACCTTATTCCATGTATATCTCTCGCTTACCTTTATCGCATTCTCTGACATTTTTTTATATTTCTCAAAGGAATTAAAGATAGATATTATCCTGTCCGCAACCTCTCCGGAATCGTAATTTGTTGTATATCCATTATAATCATCTTTTATAAATTCAGGCATAGCACAATTCCTTGCGCCTATGACAGGCATTCCGAAGGCCATAGCTTCGAAGAAGACTTTGCCCCAGGCATCGAATCGAGATGGCATAACAAAAATAGATGATTCTAAATATAACTTATGAAGCATCTCCCACGGAACACCTGTCGCGTATGCATCAATATCTTGATCCTTCTTGCCCAGTTCTTTTTTAATTGCCCCGGGTAACCCTCTGATGTCCGTGATGATCTTCAATTTGGCCTCTGGCATTTCTTCCTTCAATAGATTAAAGGCAGACAAAACTATATCTACGCCTTTGATGAATCCGTTTCGACCGACAAATAAAAGCTGTGGATTCTCAAATCTCTCCTCTATTTGAGATTCTTTTAGCTCAATTGGCTCATATCTATGCCCCATACCGACTGTGTAGACTTTTTTCGGATTTTCAATATAGGATCTTATGCTGTTCCCTATCCATTCGCTGGCTACGAATAATCCACTTGCTTTAGCATACGCCTCTTTCTGGTCATCCACTCGTTTCTTAAGAATTGTGGTAGGCAGTGGATCGCACATATAATTTTTTTCTCCCCGCAGCCTCAAATCTAATAGCGTTCTCATATCCAAATCATGGTATATGAAGAACGGCGTCTTCTCAAATATAGCAAATTCGCCATGCACGATAATTGCATCAGGATTAGGATGTGTATTGTATATCTGGCGAGCTAGTTCCCTGGTCTTCGCTAAGATGTCGGGATAATACTCGGATGAGACATATATTTTTCCTTCGTAATACCTGAAATACCTCACGTTCTTAAGGATAAACGTGATCTTTTCTATCAATTTATCTTCCGGATTTATCGAAGTTAGTCTCTGCGGCTTGATATCGTATGCTCCCTGTAATACATCCAGGTCATTGAGGGCATTTGTGAGCTCAAAATATGTCCCGCTCCATGCTCGAGGATCGGATGGGTCGCCTACGGCATAATAATCTATCTTCATATTATTCCCATAGCACTGATATTTGAGGTCACTCTACGTATATATCCATAATGCTATCTGCAGAACTCTCCCAGGTAAATCTCTCTTCTGAGGTTCTTTTGGCATTTCTACCAAGCTCTTCAGCCATATCCCAGTTCTCAAGCAGATTAACTATCTTATCAGCTATTTTATCCACATCCGGCTCCGTTAGAAGTCCGTTTCTGCCATCATCTATTGCTTCCGGTATTCCACCTACGCCAGTAGCTATGATTGGTTTACCCATTGACATCGCTTCCAGGAGGGCCAAAGATAAGCCGCCTTCTGCCAGAGTTATATGCACGTAAATATCGCAGACCGCAACGGCTACATAAGGATCTTCTATATTCCCTGTAAAGATGATGTTCCTCTCAATGCCAAGACTGCTTGAGAAGTTCTTTACATCATCTAGGCGACATCCACTTCCTGTAGCAATAAGTAAGATCTTTGGGTATATCTTCGTTATCTTTTTAATCGATGCAATCAATATTTTTATGCCTTCGGATTTGCAGCTCATGGCAAAAAATCCTTGGGTTAGCAATACTATTGAATCATCATTTATGCCATATTTCTGACGGAAGGCGCTCTTTGAGCTTTTGGAGATATCATGTGGCCTCACGCCTGCATATATTATCTTGCTATTCCTAAACTTCATCCCCCATATATCTCGAACCTTCGATTCCAATTTCTTTGACACAAATATGACGCAATCGCATCGATTTAGAAGTGTTTGTAGGGCCACTCTCCGGATAAAGGAAAGCCTATTCTCATTCTCTGGTTCAGTATGGAATGTGTAGATCAACTTTGCTCCAAAGATCCTTTTATAGAGGTATCCTGCCAAAAGGTAATAATACATTCCTCCATTTGAGTGGATCACTTGAGGCCGTATCTCTATAATTATACGAAATGCCGATATTAGCTTATCAATGAATCGGGGCTCTTCATGTATCTTATAATTATCTGGATCGTATCCTTCTCGGAAAACTACCCTTACATCAATTCCTCTCGTCTCAAGCTCCTGCACCAAATTCTCTAAATATGCCCGAATTCCACCCGGACACCCTTTCCAATATGTGGTAGTCATCAAGACTTTCATAGGCGTCTCATGCGTACGTTTCTCCATTTGCATCGAGTTTCTGATTCATCATCTCGTCACGAATTGATCTATTGTCTTGACCAGCTCTCTTTCTCTGTCTCTGGATGAGAAGTGGGATTCCACTCTTGCTCTTGCCTTTTTCTTAAATTCCACCGGCATTTCAAGGGCTCTGATGATAGTTCTTGCGGTCTCCTCTAAACTGCCATAAGAAACAAAGAATCCAGTATCTCCAACCACCTCTGGCAGCGCAGAGCTGTTTGTGGCTACGGGGATGCATTCGCAAGCCATAGCTTCGGCCAGGGCAACCCCGAAGGACTCACGGTAAGATAACTGACAATAAACCTTCGTTTTCTGATAGCATTCTATCAACGTCTCTGCAGACGCATATCCGCACAGCTCGAGATTTGACGAAGGGTATTTGGCCCTCAGAATCTCTTTATCTTGATCGGACAGCCCCAAGACCAAAAATCTGGCACCAGGAATATGCGCAGCCGCTCTAGCGAAGGTGTCTATGCCTTTGAGTTTTATCACATTTGTCGATCCGGAGGCCACAGTCATCACCAGATTATCCTTCCCGTTTCCCGGCACGAACTTATCAATATTTATTCCATTATATATGACTTTTAAACCCCTGGGATGCGCCCGGGCAAGTACTTCTCTCTTTGTGAATTCTGACACCGCCAAGACGATATCCGCATTTTTCAAGGCGTAGTCTGCATATATCTGTTTATCCTTTCCCTGTGTATATTGCCCGTAATTCATCTCAGGTACGAAGGCCACGTCATAGCCCCCCGCTACAACTATGGATCGCTTCTTCATCGCCTTTGATAGAAGCACTGCAATAAATGAATGTCCTGAGGCAAACCAGGAATAGGTGAGATCAGAATTAAATATGGCTCTTGCCATCTTGAGGATGTCCTTAGGCGTTCTGTAGTTGACCTTTTCCACATCAAAATGCCTCGAAAGGATCTCGTAGTCCTGTTTTACGAAGGAGGAAAGATCGTAGTATATAAACGCTATCTTCATATCAAATCTTCCAAGATTGCATTTTGGTTGCCTGGAGACCTTATCCGATTAAGTCAGGTTGAGCTCGTCCTTTCCACAGCTTTTTCCAGAACCTTTTCGTAATCGTCCGAGATTAGACGCCAATCATACTTCTCGGCCAGGGATCTGTATCTCTTCTCGTCGTTTCCTGCTGCCAAGACGTTCTTTACCTGCACAATGAAGCTCTCCACATCACCGTAGTAGTATATCTCATCCCCCAACAGCTTTTCCAGAGAGATCATGCGGCTGGAGAGCACCGGTCGGCCGCAGGCCAGATAATTGAAGACCTTTCCTCCGGCGGCGTACTCGTTCTTCTTCATCATCTTCAGGGGATTAAGACCTATGTCCATGGCTGAAATGTAGCGGGAGAGCTCCGCGTACTTGACAGCGCCCGTGAAAACAATCCGATCCAGAACGCCTAAGCCATTCGCCATCTTCTTTATCCCATCCCCATAATCGGTAAAAAGCCCCGGCCCCACTACGAGCAGAGTGGCATCAATGCTTGGCAAGGCCGACACCACCGTCTCCAGATCCACCCAGTGCTCGAGTGAGCCCACGTAGCCTAGAACCACACCCTTCAGGCCCAGGGATTTCTTGGCTTCCTGCATGGAAAGTGGCAAAAGAAGTTTTGTATCCACGCCATTGGGGACCACAGTTATGTCTTTTACACCCAGGTCCCGCAGAAACTCCGAAAGTTCACGGGTAACTGTAATTACGGAATGGGCAGTGCGAAGATTGTATTTGGTGATGAGGCTTACCACCTGCTTGACGATCTCACCTAAGGCAGATCCGGGATAGTAAATCGATGCCGACTCCTCCAGGTGATCCAGGTAGTCGAATACGACCGGCGAGTAAGCGAAGTTTGCGGCAAAGGATGGCAAAATATTGGTGGAGAGGATGACGTCTATGTCCAGCTTCTTCACAATGCTCCTGATCTTCCACAAGTGGTATGGAAAATTCAAGAGGTAATAGAGGGAAGGGTCCTCGACATTTATCCAGCTCGCTTCCACTAGCCGGCATTTTGTTTCCCTTGCCTGCAGCTTGGAAAACCTCTTCAGGCCGAAATGCAATACATACACATCGTGCTCCTCAGCCAATGAATCGAAGATGAAGTTGAGCCGATTGGGAACAGGATGCCTGATCCAGTCGGTGGTGGGTATTACTAATATCTTCATTTATCTTGTCATCCTTGTGTGCATCTTCTGATCTCTGCAGGTGTGACTTCCTCCCCACCCTAAAGGATGGGGCTTCCTGCTTCGACGAACCGGCGCTTACTTTGGACATAGGCCAAAGCCGGAGGTCGGTTCTCCA
>SESC01000018.1_pt1 | contig 84813 bp, 64 predicted proteins | sample 3171431 | NCBI WGS metagenome assembly SESC01 (sample SAMN06051868, study PRJNA518727) | freshwater metagenome | biome: subpolar coniferous forest; feature: holomictic lake; material: water; isolation source: holomictic Lake 227, 8 m depth | place: Canada: near Kenora, Ontario | collected... | reverse complement strand
CGTTGGGTGGTAAAACCGCAGGGGGATCCTGAGAAGGTCAGGGAGATTGCAAAGGAATTGACGATTGACAATTCACTTGCGAACCTGTTGGTTCAACGCGGGGTTCATACCCTGATGGAGGCCAAAACTTTTTTCCGGCCCAGCCTCAGCGACCTGCATGATCCCTTCCTGATGAAGGACATGTACAAGGCCATCGCCCGCATCACCCATGCCATTGTGAACAAGGAGCGGATCCTCGTGTACGGGGATTACGATGTTGACGGAACCTCTGCCGTGGCCCTGGTATATACCTTCTTTCAAAGTTTTCATGAAGAGATCGATTTTTACATCCCCGACCGGTACGACGAGGGGTATGGCATCTCGTTCAAAGGCATCGACTTTGCGTCGGAAACCAACGTCAGGCTGATCATCGCCCTGGATTGCGGGATCAAAGCCGTGGAAAAGATAGCCTATGCCACTACGAAAGGCGTAGACTTTATCATCTGTGATCACCATCGCCCGGGAGCTGTAATCCCTTCGGCTGCAGCCATCCTTGATCCGAAGCAACCCGATTGTCCCTATCCCTACAAAGAGTTGTCGGGCTGCGGGATCGGATTCAAGCTGATCCAGGCCTATGCCCATATCAACAACATTCCTTTCGAAAACCTGATCCAGTATCTCGACCTGGTGGTGATCAGCATTGCTTCCGATATCGTGGACATCACCGGTGAAAACCGCATCCTCGCCCATTTCGGACTGAAGCTGATCAATGCCCGACCGCGGCCCGGACTGGAGGCTTTGCTCCGCTATTCGGCCATGATGAAAAATGATGACGGCCTGGGGGGCTGCGTGTTCAGCCGCGAGCTGACCATCACCGACCTGGTTTTTATGATCGGGCCGAGGATCAATGCTGCCGGGCGCATAGAAAGCGGAAAAAATTCAGTGCGGCTGCTCATCACCAAAAACCTTGATGAAGCCAAGCGGGTAGCCGAACAGATCAATGCCCACAATACGGAGCGGAAGACCCTTGACTCACAGGCCACCCAGCAGGCGATGGAGATGATCGCCGGCAGTGCGAAGCTCCGGGAGGCCCGATCAACGGTGATCTACCATCCCACCTGGCATAAGGGGGTGATCGGCATTGTGGCCTCGCGCCTCACCGAGACCTATTACCGGCCAACCATCGTGCTCACCCTCTCCAACGGACTCGTTACCGGTTCGGCCCGAAGCGTGAAGGATTTCGATGTATATGAAGCAGTGGATGCCTGCAGCGACCTGCTGGAACATTTCGGCGGTCATAAGTTTGCCGCCGGGCTTTCGCTTAAGCCGGAAAACCTGGATGCTTTCCTCGAACGCTTTGAAGCAACCGTCAGCGAGCGGCTGGCGGGCATCGAGCTGGTGCCCGAGGTAGAGATCGATGAGAGCCTTCCCCTGAGTGCGATCAACTCACGTTTCTTCAATGTTCTCAAGCAGTTCGCCCCATTCGGCCCCGGAAACATGGCCCCGCTCTTTATGACCAAAGGGGTGGTGGATGCTGGAGGATCGCGCATCGTCGGGAAAAATCACCTCAAACTTTCGGTTGTCCATCCCGAGATCGCCGGCGGTCCCTTTTCAGCCATTGCCTTTCAGCAGGGCGAACAATTCGGCCTCATCGAAAAGCAGATCCCTTTCAACATCTGTTATCATGTGGAGGAAAACGAATGGAATGGAGCCGTGAACATCCAGCTCAACATCAAGGATATCAAATTCTCCGATTAGCCCTTCTCAGGGCCGGATGAGGGCCGGAAATTCCTGAGATCAGCAGTTTTCCCTGCCGGATGAGGTACGGCGGGTTTTCAGGTCAGCAGTTTTCCCTGCCGAAGCAAACATCCATCTTGCGTGCTTTTTCAATCAGCGAATGATCTTCGGGAACGAGTCTTAACTTTCCGCCGACTTCAGCCAGGGGAACCGAGGTAACCTTGTCGCCTCTCAGGGAGACCATCTCCCCAAACTGTTTACGGGCGATGAGTTCGACTGCGAAAGCCCCATAGCGGGTTGCCAGCACACGGTCCATGGGCGAAGGACTTCCCCCGCGCTGGATGTAGCCGAGGATGGTTTCCCGGGTTTCGAGTCCGGTGAGTTCCTTGATGCTGTTGGCTACGTACCGGCCGGCCCCTTCCCCTTTGGGTGTGGGGATGCCTTCGGCCACCACGACGATGGAGTAGGGCTTTTTATTGATGGCCCTTTTTTTCAGGCATTTGGCCACATGGTTGATGTCGAATTTTATTTCCGGCAACAGGATCACGTCGCCCCCGCTGGCCATCCCCGAATAGAGGGCAAGCCACCCGGCATGGTGTCCCATCACCTCGATGACCATGATGCGCTTGTGGCTGTTGGCCGTGGTATGAAGCCGGTCGATGGCCTCCGTGGCGATCCACAGCGCCGAATCAAATCCAAAGGTGACATCCGTTCCATAAACGTCATTGTCGATGGTTTTCGGGATCCCGATCACATTGAGGCCGACTTCGGAGAGCAGGGCAGCTGTTCGCTGGGTGCCGTTCCCGCCGATGCAAACCAGGGCATCCAGCCCCAGCTCATGATAATGCTTTTTGATCAGCTTTGGCTTATCAATGGCGTTGAAGGCGTTGTTTTTCTTGAATGGATTTTCACGGGATGTTCCAAGGATGGTTCCGCCCAGCGTGAGGATCCCTGAGAGTACGTTTTCATCCAGCTTCACATATTCTTCATTGATGAGGCCCAGGAAACCCGAAGAGATCCCGATCACCTCCATCCCATACTCCAGAATGGCTGTTTTGCCGACCCCCCTGATGGCTGCATTGATGCCGGGGCAGTCGCCGCCGGCCGTCAGAATCCCTATGCGCATAATGACTCCTTTTTAAGTGAATCTTTTTTGTCACGCGTCACGTGTCACGATTTTTTGTCACGCGTCACGCGTCACGTGTCACGGTTTTTTGTCACGCGTCACGTTTTTTCGTCACGCGTCACGTGTCACGTTTTTTATTTCAAATCAAACGATCCTGCTCCAATCTCCTTGTCATCGGCAAATACCGTAAGGATGTATTTCCCCTTCATGGCTGGTTTGTCCGTGTCCTTTTTGGTCCAGTCCACACACACATTCATCGCCTTTCCCGTGTAAGCAATGTCTTCACGCAGGGAATAGGAGAGTGTTTGTCCGTTGAACACAAAGGTGTCGTACTTGCTTTTAATCACAACCACATTGTCGGGACGCTGGATGCGGATGTAGATGATCATTTTGCCCGACGGAACCAGCGGGTTTTCACCGATGGTAAAACATACCCGGATGCGGTCGGTACGGCTTGCCTTGTCGGTGACCTGTTGTTTGGTGCCCCCCGACTTCAGTTTGTACGGGGTGGCCGTCACATCGTAAGCCTTGACAAAGGCTGCATCGTTCATCTTCTGCTTCAGCTCTTCCTTGTCTTTCATCAGGGTCTGATTCCGGTTTTGTTCCGTTTTCACCACCTGGCGGATACGGTCGTTTTCAGCAGTCAGTTCCCGGTTGACGGTATAAAGTGAATCCATCTGGTGTACATAGCCCTGGGCCACCTTCTGCAAACGTTCAAATTTCTTGCGGATGATGTTGTATTCCCACTGGGTGTCGAGCAGTTTCTTTATTTCCAGCGCATTGACCTGGATCAGGCTGTCCTTGGCCTTCAGTGAATCGGAGAGGGCTCCGTAGGATTTCTTGATGTTGTTGTGCTCGGTCATCAGGGAATCGAGGTTGTGCTGCATTTCCACTTTCTCTGCCTCTTTTTCTTTCACCAGTTTCATAAGCTGTGAACGCTGAAAGAAAAGCCAGAAGAGGAGCACCAGTAAAAGGATGCCCAAGAGCGACAGGATGATCTTGTAATTCCGCGAAGTTGTGTTTTGTTCTTCCATATTCCTTCAAGTTAAGTTTAATGGGTAGAGGGTCCGATCTGTTTGATCACCTCACCATGTTGCTTCACAATCTCTTTCAGCCACCATTCAGGGTACCCGGGCTGTGAGGGCATGACGGGAACGCCATAGGGATTGGTCTCGAACTTCCCCTCCTTCTCTTTCTTGACATTGCCGTCGATGTATTTGACCAGCAGGTACTGGTACATCTCCTGCCAGCGTTTCACGGTGGCCTGCCCTGTGTTTACGGAGTAGTCGGTGAGGTATTTGATCGCTGCCTTTTTATCTTTTTTATAGAGCTCCGCCGCTTTTTTATCAACTTCACCGGTGGTCTGGGCGATGTACTTTTTCTCAAGTTCCTGCTGTACGGGCTGAATGTCCTTGATCATGTAATTGTACTTGGTATAGGCCCAGTTCGACACCATGCTGAAGGCCCAGAAAGCTGAAGTAGGGCTGAAATGGAGCAGGTCGCCGTTGCCGACGCGATAGGCATCGGGCACTTTGGTCATGCTGCAATACATGGGGGAATAGACCATGGTGTAGGTATCATCCACGCCAAACCAGAAGATGCCGCCGATGGGATCGGGCAGCCAGCTGCGCGACTGGGCCACAAATACGAAGCCGGTCTGCTGGGTTGAGGTTGCCCGTTCCATGATGTAGTTGATGCTGTCGACCTTCATGGTCATGGGCCGCCACCGGTAGGGGCTCTGGAAGGGTCCGGCGCCGATGTCGTTGGTCATGTCCATTTTTGTTCCTTCGTAATGATCGCGCATCAGGTTCATCACCTCCTGTACGCTGACTTTTTTATCGGGCTTGACCCACAAAGGCATGCGGTTGGTGGTATATCCCCAGGTACCTTTGACGAGGTGACCCATGGCATAATCCTGGTACTGGCCCATGTTGGCATTCACGCGGTTGAACATGGACCATACGCGTGCCTCGCAGGCCCGGGCGCCGCTAAAGGTGACCGGGGCATAGGTGTCGGAGAAGCTGAATTCAGCATCTTTTCCATCGAACCAGCCTTTTGAGCGGGCGAAGGTGATGACATCCTTGGCGTAGAGACAATTTTCAGGATCATTCAACGGGAACTGGGTGATCCGTGCCTGGTTGGCATGGCCGCATACATACCCATCGGGGATGCGCAGGGCAACCCACACGGCGCCAAGCTGACCTTCACCTTTGCCGATCATCTCCAGGATCCAGGCTTCGTTCGCATCGGAAATGGAGAATGATTCGCCTTCGCTGGCATAACCGTATTTTTCGGTGAGTTCGCCAAAAAGTTTGACGGCTTCGCGTGCAGTTTTGGCACGTTGCAGGGTAATATAGATCAATGAGCCATAATCGATAATGGCTCCCTTCTGTGTAAAAAGTTCTTCACGACCCCCATAGGTGGTTTCACCGATGGCAACCTGGTTTTCGTTCATGTTGCCGATCACGTTGTAGGTGTGTTTTACCTGGGGTATTTTCCCCATGGGTTTTCCGGTATCCCATTCCGTCACATCAAGCATGGCACCGGCAGGCCAGTCGCGGGCAGGCCAGTGATACAATTCCCCGTACAGCACGTGGGAATCGGCTGAGTAGGTGATCATGACCGATCCGTCGGTGGTCGATCCCTTGGTAAAGATGAAATTCGTACAGGCCGTTGAGTGGAAACTGAAGCCGGCAAGAAGCAGCAACATCAGGCCTACAATGGTTTTTCGCATAATGAAAGTTTGAATGGTTGAGAGATTGCTTTGTTATTTCGGAGGTTGTCTTTCCGCAGACAAAAATATGAAAAAAATGCGAACAAATTTGCCGGCTTAACAATCTGCAAAATAATGATTTGACCGGCTGAAGGATTCGGATCAGACAAAAGCGTTACCTTTGTAGCCTGAAAAGGTCAGATGAACATGAAAAAAACCGCTCTTTTCCTCTCCCTGTTTTTTTCCTTTGGTTTGCTGTTTGCCCAAACCACCCCCGAAAATCAGCAACCGGTTAAAAAAAGCCGACTGGGGCTCGAGGCCACCGGAGGTTATTCGATGGTTTTAGGAACCTACGGCTCGATTGACAAATCAAATAAAAAGTCGGGTTATGCCACGGCCGGATGGCAGGTTCAGCTCACCTTTGACTGGATGGGGAAGAAAGATTTCGGCCTGTCCCTTCAGTATACCTTCCAGAAAAACCCGCTGAATGATACCACCAGGAACATTGTTCCCTACGGATGGTATAACGGCACCCTGGGTCCGGGCGCCTGGACCAACCATTACCTGATGCTGGGGCCCGTATTTATGAAGCAGTTCGGAAAACTGCATGTGGATGCCCGGATCATGGGGGGGGTCATTGTCTCTGCCAGTGACAATTTTAAGACTCAGAATGCCTATGACAGCCTAAAAAAAGATGTCAACCTGGGAACCGGGTTTGCCTATGAATTTTCAGCCGGAGTCGGCTATTCGGTTTCCGATCATCTCACCTTCAAATTCAACCTGAGCCTGATGGGAGGATGGCCCACGAAAAGCAAGAAATATGGTTCCCAGTATCTCGGTACTTCCAAGGAGGTTGACCCGATAACCGGAATCGTCTATTACGAGCCTATTTATTCCGCCCCGGTTGAATACGAGATCAAGAAGGTCGTAACCACGCTGAATCCAACCATTGGCCTGGTTTACCGGTTTTAACTTCCAAATATGATGCCTATGTTTCGTAAATCTGCCCTGCTGATCACTGTCATCCTTCTATCTGTTTCAAGCCTGTTTGCCCAGCTGAACATCCATGATTCCATCATTTTCACCCCCCTGATCTCCGCCACCTTCGGATACCAGTTTCCCGGCGGCGACCTTGCCAAACAATTCGGCAGCAATTCGAGCATTGGCGGGAGCATCATGTTCAAAACAAAAACCAACTGGTTGTTCGGGGCAGAGGGAAATTTCATGTTCGGCCAGACGGTAAAAAACAGCGATTCACTGCTGATGATCATCTCGACCGAGCAGGGCTTTGTGATTGATGCCAATGGTTATTATGCCGACCTGGTCTATTACGAGCGGGGATTTAATTTCTTCGCCAAATTCGGCAAGGTGATCCCGTTGCTGGCTCCCAATCCGAATTCAGGCTTTACGCTGGTCGCCGGTGCCGGCTATATCCAGGATAAGATACGGATCCACAACCCCGGGAATACGGCGCCCCAGCTGCTGGGTGATTATAAGAAGGGGTACGACCGGCTGAACGGCGGCATCGCCCTCACCGGGTCGGTGGGATATATGTACCTGAGCAGCGCCCGGCTCGTGAATTTTTCACTCGCTTTTGAATTCATGCAGGCCTGGACCAAGCCGTACCGTGAACGTGATTTCGATACCGGACTGAAGGATACCCGCAGTTTCAGCAGCCAGTTTTACACGGTCAGGGTCAGCTGGATCATCCCCTTGTACAGGAGGGTGCCGAAGGAGTTTTATATGTATTAGCGTGACGAAAAATCGTGACACGTGACGCGTGACGAAAAATCGTGACACGTGACGCGTGACGCGTGACGGTAAATTTGACAAAGAATGAAATTAATCTATTCCTTCCTGATATTTCTTTATGGCTTGACGATCAGGCTGGCGTCGCTTTTCAATGATAAGGCGCGGCAGTGGGTGGATGGGCGCCGTGGGATTTTTGTAAAGCTGGAAGCTGCGCTGAAGGAGGTGGATCGTTCAAAGACGCCCGTCATCTGGTTTCATGCCTCCTCCCTGGGTGAATTTGAGCAGGGAAGGCCCATCATCGAATCGTTCCGCCAGGCCTATCCGCAGTACAAGATCCTTTTAACCTTTTATTCTCCCTCGGGATATGCGGTGCGTAAAAACTGGGACCAGGCCGACTGGATCTTTTACCTGCCGCTCGACACCCCCGGAAATGCCCGGCGCTGGATGGATATCGTACAGCCTGCCGCTGCGATCTTTATCAAATACGACTTCTGGTTTAACTTCCTGGCATGCCTTCGTGAAAGAAAGATCCCTGTCTATTTTGTCTCGGCCCTCTTCCGCCCGTCGCAGCATTTTTTCAAATGGTATGGCGGCTGGTTCAGGGATCAGCTCCCGGCCGTGACCCGGTTTTTCGTTCAGAACAGGGCATCGGCCCAGTTGCTTGAAGGGATTGGCGTGACGAATGTGACCCTTACCGGCGATACGCGTTTCGACCGTGTCTACGCCATCGCATCCCAAAAACATTCCTTTCCCCTCATCGAGCAGTTCATTGGCAGCAAGCGGGTATTCATCGGCGGAAGCACCTGGGGTGACGATGAAGCAGTGCTGATCCCGTTGATACGGAACAATAACCTGGATCTGAAATTTATTCTCGCACCGCACGACACCAGCCCCGGACGGATCCAAAGTATTATGGCTCAGCTTGATCGATCTGTGATCACCTATTCGGATATGAACCAGGATAATGCAGGTCAGGCTGATGTTTTGATCATCGACTCGGTGGGCATCCTGGCGCAGCTCTACCAGTATGCCACGCTGGCCTTTATCGGCGGAGGGTTCGGAACGGCCATCCACAACATCCAGGAACCGATCACCTATGGGGTTCCGGTGTTTTTCGGTCCACGGTATCACAAGTTCAAGGAGGCGGTTGACCTCATCGCCCGCGGAGGCGTTTTCTGCGTAACCTCAACCGGGGAACTGGCGGCCACCGCTGCCCGTCTTTTGGCAGATCCGCAGGAGTACCAGCGGGTATCGGGATTGTGCAGGAATTATGTCGATGAAAATCGCGGCGCAACGGAAAAGATCATGCAAGAGCTGGCAACGGTTTTTCAGAAGGAAACAGCGCCCGATCAATTGAACCCAAGATAAAGCGACCCCTGATGGAGCGGAGAATTGCAGTCGGAGACATTCACGGATGTGCCAGTACCTTCAGGCGGCTCATTGAAGACCAGGTAAAACTGCAACCATCGGATACCCTCTTTTTGTGTGGTGATTATATTGACCGCGGACCGGCCATCAAAGCGGTGCTGGATTACATCCTGTGGCTTCAGCAGGCTTCGTATCAGGTGGTTCCCCTCATCGGGAATCATGAATACCTGCTGCTCAAGGCCATGGATTCGGTTGAATATTTCAAACTCTGGATGTTGAACTCGGGGTATACCACCCTGAAAGATTTAGGTATCAGCAAGGATCAAAATCCGGAACCGGAGGATGTTTACAGAATTCCTCCCCAATATCTTGATTTTTTCGGCCAGCTGCGCTATTATGCCGAGACCCCCGGTTTTTTCATTACCCATGCCTGCTTTGAGGGTCGCACCGAAAATCCGCTGGATGATCTGAGTTCCATGATCTGGAAACGGCAGGAATCCTATCATGAGGCTTTTCTGCAGGGACGAAGGCTGATCCATGGTCACACCCCTGTGCCCATGGAGGAGATCCGCTTGCGGATCAATGATCCTTCATCGCTCATCTATAATCTTGACGCCGGATGTGTCTATCCCAATTATCCCGGGCTCGGTTACCTGGCTGCCATGGACCTCGATTCAATGGACTTTTTTGCCGAGAAGTATTGCGAATGACCTCAAGCGTGTTTTTGTGTCCGAAAAGTTTATATCTTTGAAAGACAAAAGATATTTAAAACTCAAACCAACCATCATGAAAAAGTCATCATTTATTCCTGGATCATTGCTGATCCTGATCGCTTTCCTCTTTTCCTCCTGCGGATCGAGTGTTTACCTGACCAGCTGGACCAACCCCAAAGAGACAGAAAAAATAGGCAATGTGGTCGTATGGGCCATGTTCGACAAACTGGAGTACCAGAAACCGTTCGAGCAATATGCCACGGGTTATTTTAACAGCAAGGGGTTCAAGGCCATGGAATCGCTGAGTGTGCTCACCCCCGGAGTAAAATACGAATTGAAGGACCTGGAGAAGAAGTTCGACAGCCTGGGTGTGGATGGAATCCTGGTGATTACCTATAAAGGCACGGACAAATCGCAGGTATACGTTCCGCCGACGACCACCATTTACCCGGATTACTATTATAATTACTACAATTATTATAACTGGGGATATCCCATGTATGGCTACGGAGCCAATGTGGTAACCTCCGGAGGCTACTGGGCCACCACATCCACGGTAAACCTGCATGCCAACCTGTATGCCAACTCTGACAACAACCTGCTCTGGACCGGAGATATTTCCATCGACGATCCGGATTATGTTGATGAGGTGACTTTAAAGGTAGCTGCGCAGATGTATGCCGACTGGCAGCGGAACGGGTTGCTGAAAATGGGATCAAAGTAGGTCATGAAACTGGAGACCCTGCTGGCCAACATCGTTCATTACTGTGATATTCCCGATGATAAAGGCGCATCCCATCTTCCCATCTATAACACTGCAACCTTCGATTTAAAGCGGCAAAAGGGGGAGGGCAAAACCTGGGACTATTCACGGTCGGACAATCCCACCAGGAATGGACTTGAAACGATCTTTGCGAAGGCTGAAAATGGCGCGGGATGTACCTGCACGAACACCGGGGTCAGTGCGCTGGCCCTGTTGTTTGATGCCACACTCCGCGCCGGCGACGCAATCCTGGTCGAAAAAGATTGTTATGGTGGCACCTACCGCCTGCTGAATGTGTTGCAGGAAAAAAATGATATCCGCACCACCTACATCGATTTTCTCGACCTCGATGAGGTTGAACTGACCATCTCCCAAGGAAATTTCAAGCTGATCTTATGTGAATCGCCCACCAATCCCGGGATGAAGATCCTTGACCTTACGGCCATCGCCGCCCTGGCAAAAAAATACCAGGTCATCCTGGCCATCGACAACAGCCTGGCCACCTTTGCTTCGCAAAAGCCACTGGATTTCGGGGCCGATTTTTCGGTGTTTTCCACCACCAAATTTGTCTCGGGCCATGGCAGTGTGACCGCAGGCGCACTCGTTTCAAAAGATCCGCTGCTGGCCCAAAAGGTCAGGTACCTCTCCAATGCCGAAGGACGGGCGCAAAGCCCCTTCGATGCCTACCTGGTTTCGCTCGGTTTGCCAACCCTGCCCTACCGGATGAGGATCCAGGAGGAGAGTGCACTGAAACTGGCCACCTTCCTGAAATCACATGCCGACGTTACCGAGGTGAAATTTCCGGGACTGCCCGATCACCCGCAATACCAGCTGGCCAGGAAACAGATGCGCATCATCCCGTCGGTGTTTACCATCCATCTTGTTTCAGAAGAAAAGGCAGCCCAGCTGATCCGAAACACCAGGTTATTCGGAGAAAAGGCATCGTTCGGCACGGCCGATTCCCGCATGGAGATCCCATCGAAAATGAGCCATGCCAGCTTTTCCGAAAAGGATCTTGCCGCCGTCGGGCTGACAAAATCCACGGTCAGGATCTCGGTGGGGCTGGAGGATACCCAGGACCTGATGGATGATGTAGTCCAGGCACTTGCATAACTCCGGATCAGAGCCATGAATCCCTATTTTAAACCCATCCCGGCCGGCGCCCCTGTTCCGCTGAACAATCCGCATGCAGTATCGGTGAGCCTGCCGACCATGGCCGATGTGATCGGGTACGAGGAGCATGATCCTGCAATTCTTTCGAAGATGCAGTCGGGATATCCCCGGTTCTTCATGAATAAACTGGTGGAGCAATTGTGTTTTCACCTGCGCGAAAAAAAGGACGTTCCCGATGCCGTTGACCTGCTGCCGCTGATGTCGCACCGGGCGCTTGAAATTGTCAATGAAAGATTTGGCGCCTCCTTCAATTTTATCGAAGAGCAGGGATGCGTTTTTTTACTGATGGCCAAAGACAGTCCGCAGCGCCAGGCGGTGATCGATTTCATCCGGCACGCGGGAATCCTGCTCTCCTCAAGGATGGCTGAGGATGTTTTGTTTTCCCTGGGGCTGGTCTCTCAAACGTTTCATGAAACCTTGTTTGAGACGGGTGATGCTGCGGAGATCATCAAAACAACCCTCGGAAAAGCTTATGGGACGGAACATCCCGGCCATGTGCTGCTTTGCAGCAGCGGCATGAACGCAGTCTACGCTGTTTTTGAAGCGATGATCCGGCTGAACCGGGATACTGAAAAACAGACGATCCTGCAGGCCGGGTGGCTGTACATCGACACGCTCGAGATCATACGGAAATTCGGCGGGAGCGCTGTTTTGCTGGCTTCGGTGACGGATATGACCAAACTGGAGGAGAGGATCGTTCATGATCATGAAACGATCGGCGCGGTTTTCACCGAGATCCCCAACAATCCGTTGATCGAATGCGTTGATCTGCCCAGGTTATATGATCTCTGTAAAAAATACAACATCCCCCTCGTCGTTGATTCGACCATTGGAACGCCCTATAACCTGAACATCCTGCCCTGGTGCGATGTTGCGGTCGAGAGCCTTACCAAATTTGCCTGCGGAAAGGGCGATGTGCTGATGGGCGCCGTGATCATGAATCACAAAAGCAATCTTGCCGGAGCGCTGAAAGAACGGGTCCTGCCAAACATTGTTCAGCCCTGTTCACGGGATGTATCAAGGCTGGCACAAAACATCCAGGGTTATGCGCACCGGGTGGAGGTTGTTGCGGAAAACACCGCGAAAATCATTGCCTACCTTGAAAGATCACCGGCCGTAAAGCAGGTTTATTCCGTTCTGCATCCGCATTCCCATCCAAATTTCCTGAAAATCTGCAAACATCCGGATGCCCTGCCAGGATTAATATCCGTGGTGTTCAGGAAGGAACTGGTTCATTATTACGACAAATTGAACCTGCCCAAGGGGCCGAGTCTTGGTACCGAATTCACCCTGGCCATGCCCTATGCCTACCTGGCCCATTACAACCTGGTCAAAACCAAAGCCGGGAGGAAAGAGCTTTTACAGATGGGGCTGGATCCCGAGCTGCTCAGGCTTTCGATCGGGACAGAACCTGCGGAGGAGATCATCGGGGTATTCAGGGCGGCGGGCATCTGAAAATTTTTTTTAAATCTCGGCCAGGAAAACATTCCGTTTTGAAAGAGCAGATTTTATGCGCTTCAGATTTTCTAACGTGATCAGGCCTGTAACATACTTGTATTTTTCAGAGTTATAGCGCTCCCTGATCTCATCGAACCAGAAGATATTCAGGTCACTTTCATTCTCATACCGGAGATAGATCGGGACAGCGGCCTGGTTGCCGAAGACCAGGCCGTTTTTCCGCGCCATCTTCTTGTATTCATACCGGTAGTTGTATCCGCGGGCTGTGATGTCGGAAAGTACGGCCGATCCGGTGGGGTAGGCCCCTGCGCCCTTCCCGAACATGAACTGCTTGTCGTAAAAGGCCCCTTTGATCACCACCCCGTTGAACTCCTCCTCCACATTGTAAATATACTTGTCGGGAGAAACCATCCTTGGCATGACGTAGAGCGACAAACTGTTGTCGGGATTCTTTTTAACCTGGGCCACCAGCTTGATCTTCCGTCCCTTTTCGCGGGCAAACTGCATGTCCTGGCTGTTGATGTTCGATATCCCGAAGTTGAAGACCTCTTCGGGTGAAACATACACGCCAAATGCATGCACCGTGATGATCACCAGTTTGTAAAGCGCATCGAGCCCGTCGACATCAAAAACGGGATCACTCTCCGCAAATCCGAGCTCCTGGGCCTGGCGCAAAGCGGTAGCATAATCGAGTCCCTGGTTGAACATTTTCGACAGGATGTAATTGGATGAACCGTTGAGGATCCCGGTGACGCTTTGCAGCAGGTCGTTGTCGTAGTATTCCTCCAGGTTACGGATGACCGGAATGCTTCCGCAGGCCGAGGCATCGTACAGCATGCCGACCCCGAGTTTCCGCTGCAGGCTGATGAATTCGGGGAGATGGGCCGCCAGCATTTTCTTATTGCCCGACACCACGCTTTTTCCCTTCTCCAGCGCCGATTTCACGATGAGATACGCCGCTTCGGCATCATCGATGAGTTCGACCACCAGGTTTATCTTTGCATCCCCGAGAATATCTTCGGGATCGAAGGTGAACATTTCGGGAGGCAGCGGCCGCTCCTTGGTTTTATTTTTTATGCAAATCTTTGAGATCACTGCATGGGTATCGGGGCTTTGTTTCAGAACTTCGTAAAGCCCGTTTCCTACTACGCCAAAGCCGAAAAGTCCAATGTTAAGCTGCTGATCCATTTTTACCTGTTTTATAGAATGTTTGAATGATGCCGGTCAGTTGGGCGTCCTCAATCAGAAAGCCGTCGTGGCCATAATCCGAATTGATCTCGGCATACCGGCTGCCGGGAACATGCTGTACGATGACCTTCAGATCATCCGGAGGAAACAAGATGTCGGAGGAGATGCCCACGGCCAGGGTTTTTGACCTGATGCACCCCAATGCCTTTGCGATGCTTTCTCTTTGCCGTGCCACATTGTGTGTATCCATGGCACGTGCGATCACGTGATAGGAGTAGGCATTGTAACGCTTCACCAGTTTTTCGCCCTGGTATTCCTGGTAGGAGGATGCTTTGAACCCGCTTGTTTTATTGATATCTGTCTCCTGCTGCGTTCTGTTATAGGTTTGCAGGTTGCGGTAGCTCAGCAAGGCAATGGACCGGGCTGCCCTGAGTCCGGCGCGTCCCCCGTCGGGAGACTGGCCGAAGAAGGAGGGGTCGGCCTCGATGGCCATCCGTTGTGACTGGTTGAAGGCAATGGCCCAGGGTGAAATCACGGCATTGGTGGCCAGCAGGACCAGGTTTTCAACAAGGTGTGGCTGGCTGATGGCCCATTCCATCGCCTGGTGTGCCCCGATCGAGCCCCCGATCATCGTGTGAATCGAAGGAATGCCGAGGTGGTGCCTGAGCAATTCGTGGGCTGCGGCCATGTCGCGGATGGTAATTTCAGGAAAATCACGATACCAGGCGGTTCCGGTTCCGGGATTGACGGAAAGCGGCCCGGTGGTCCCGTAACACGAGCCGAGCATGTTGGCGCAAACGATAAAATGGTGATCCGGATCGAACAGTTTCCCGGGCCCGACAAGGCCGGGCCACCATTCCATCGGGTCGGAATTGGCCGTAAGGGCATGGCATATCCAGATGACATTGTCCTTCGATGCATTCAGCCGGCCATGGGTATGGTATCCGATGGTCAGATCGGGGAGGACAGCGCCCAGTTCGAGCGGAAAGGGTTTTCCGGTGGTGAATGTTTTCAAAAAGGGAAAGATGCAATGATTTTGGGGAGGCAAAGATAAAAAAAATAATTAAAATCAGCGGACAGCTGAAAAACGGTGGAGCCCCGTCATGGGAATCACCTTCGCGGAACTTTTTGAGTGGCCTTCAAGATAGACCTTGCCGATGGGGCCCCGGAGGTTGTAGTTCATGGACATCGATTCGGCATAGGCGCCGCATGAATGGATTTTAATCAGGTCACCTCTTTTGGTTGCCGGAAGCATCAGATCCCTGCCAAAGCAATCGCTGCTTTCGCAGATCGGACCGACCACATCAACCATTTCAGCCTCCCCGGCCGAAGTCTGGTTTTCGATCAGGTGAATGGCCCCGTACAGGGCCGGGCGGATCAGCTCCGTCATCCCCGCATCCACGATCACGTGACGCTTTCCGGTCCCCTGTTTCACATAGAGCACGCGGGTAACCAGGGCGCCGCACTGACCGGTAAGGCTGCGGCCCAACTCAAAATGACGGCTGATTTTACCGGGCAGATCCAGTTTGTCATGAAACACTTTGAAGAAGCCCTCGAAATCGGGAATGGGATTATTGACGGGATCAAGGTAATCAATGCCCAGTCCGCCGCCCAGGTTGATCATGGTTGCCCCGTGACCGCTGATGTCGAAATCGTACCAGATCCTGTTTGCAGCCAGGCAAAGCGCCTCAAAGGGCTGAAGCGAGGTGATCTGTGAGCCAATGTGAAAATGAAGTCCCAGGAAGGTGATCCAGGGTTGATTTTTGCATAGATCCAGCGCCTCCTGTAAACGGGTGACGGGGATCCCGAATTTATTCTCCTTGAGCCCGGTGGTGATGTGGGGATGCGTATTTGCTGGGATGTCGGGATTGACGCGGAGTACAACGGGCGCTTTGACCTGAAGCCGGGCTGCGATCATGCCGACCACCTCCAGCTCCTCCACCGATTCAATGTTCAGGCAAAGGATTCCGGACCGGAGGGCCTCTTCAATCTCCAGGTCGGTTTTTCCGACCCCGGCAAAGACGATGGTTGAAGGTTTGAAACCCCCGGCCAGCGCAAACTGCACTTCATTGCCGCTTACGCAGTCAACCCCGAAGCCTGCCTCCCGGATCCTGGAAACAATGCGGGGATCGTAATTGGCTTTCAGGGCATAATGAACATGGAACCCGTACCGGGATGATCCGGAAGATGCCAGTGCCAGGGTGTGGTCCAGCAAACCCAGATCATATTGATAATAGGGAGTCGGGATGGCCGGTATATTACGAATAGGCATATCTGGGAAGATTGGAAAGTTCGAAAAGACCTGAATTCAGTTTATTCAGGGCCCGTTTTTTATCCTGGTGCGCCACCAGCAGGCTGATGTTGTTCTGACTTCCGCCATAGGAGATCATCCGGATGGGGATGCTTTGCAAGGAATGAAGGATGCGGGCCACGTGCCCGTATTTATCAATCAGGAAATCGCCGACCACGCAGATAATGGATTGATCGTGGTCTACCTCGACCGTACCCAGTTTCGTCAGTTCCCTGATAATTTCATTGAGGTGGGTGTTGTTGTCGATGGTGAGGGAAACCGAAACCTCGGAGGTGGTGATCATGTCGATCGGGGTTTGGAAATCCTCGAAAACCTTGAAGAGGCTCACGAGGAAGCCGTAGGTGTTCAGCATCCGGCCCGATTTGATGCGAATGGCGGTGATGTGATCCTTGGCGGCAATGGCTGTGATATCGTGCCTCGGCTCCTCCTTTCCAATGATCGTACCCGCATTTTCGGGATGCATCGTATTTCGCAGCCAGATGGGGATATTCGATTGCCGGGCGGGCCAGACGCAGGCCGGGTGAAGGATTTTGGCTCCGAAGTAGGCCAGCTCGGCGGCCTCATCGAACGAAAGCCGGCGCACGGCGAAGGTATCCTCCACCTCGCGCGGATCGTTGTTCTGCATCCCGTCGATGTCGGTCCAGATCTCGATGATGGATGCATGCACGGCCGCCCCGATCAGCGTGGCCGAATAATCGCTGCCGCCCCTTTTCAGGTTGTCGATCTCCCCAAGATGATTGCGGCAGACAAATCCCTGGGTGATAAAAAGCTGTGAACCCCCGGAAAGCAACCTGGGCATGAGCCGGTGTGTAATCTCTGGCAGATCAGGTTCTCCCTGGTCGTTCAGCCGCATAAAATCAGCCGCTTCAAGCAGGGTGGCTGAAATACCTTGGGAAACCAGGTAGTCGGTGAAGATCCTTGAGGTGATCATCTCGCCCTGGACGATCATCCAGTTCGATGTTTCCTCTGAAATGCCATTCGAAACCTGCTCCGACAGAAGGTCGAAAGCAAATTCAAGGTATTCCGTCACAGGTTCACGAACCAAAAAATCGCTGAACAGTTCCTCCGTGGTATGCTCAAATTTTTGTTTGATCCATTGAAGTGTCGCTGCTCCCTTCTCACGGTCACCGGCTTTGAAGCATTTCACGGTTTCGATCAGTTTATCGGTTACCCCTGCCATGGCCGACAGAATGACCATGCAGGGCTCGGCCCTTTGAACGAGCGATGAAACTTCCCGCATGCGGGTTGCAGTTCCCATCGATGTTCCGCCAAATTTCAATACGATCATATCCTCAGATTTTATCCGTTGCAAAGTAACGGCATATCCTCACCGGAAGATTAAAAACTCGGAATTTGTACTAAATAATATATATTTGTATAAATTTAAACATTATGACCATCGCGGAATCGGTAGATCAGTACCTGCGTCAGTCTCCGTTCCTGGAGGAGGCCCTGGCAGACAACCTGTTAAATATCTCGTCGCTGGCGCGGAAGATAAAGCCGGTCATTGAGGCCCAGCTTCAGAAACCGGTGAAGGAAGGGGCCATCATCGTGGCCATCACCCGCCGGGAACCCAACTATTATTACAAGGTCAATCTCGGGATCAAGGGATTTTTACACAACCTCGGGGATATTACGGTACGGTCCGATTTGCGGGACTACACCTATGCAAATTCTGAAACCCTGCCGGATGCCGAACGCATGCTGATCGTCCGTACGAGCATGGAAAAGGAAAATTTTGTCACCGTTTCGCGCGGCATCTATGAGACCACGATCATCGTCAGCCGCTCCATGGAAAAACTGGTTGAAGAAAGTTTCCGGAAGGAGAAGCTGATATCGGAGAAGACAAACCTGAGTTCCATCACCATCCGGCTTCCGAAAAACAATACCGAAATCTCGGGCATTTACTATTTCATCCTCAAGAAGATAGCATGGGCGGGGATCAACATCGTGGAGATCATCTCCACCACCAATGAATTTACTTTAGTGGTTTCTGAAGAGCTCGTTCACCAGGCGCTGGGGATCCTGATCGATCTGAAAAATGTTTAAAAGCTGAATGCTTCCGGCAGTTTCAGTTTTCTTTAATCAGATAGAGTGTTTCCGGACTGACTACTGACATGGAAGTAACCTTATATTTTTCCGAAAAGCTAGCAGGAAGCATGGGTTTCCGACGGATATTCCATTTAAATTCAAACGCTTGCAGCATACCCCCGGTTTCTTCAATCAGATCTATTTCAGCGCCATCATAGGTACGCCAGAAATACATATTTGTTGACCCGGCACTTTTCAAGCTGTTTACCTTCATTCTTTCTGTCATACAGAAATTTTCCCAGAGAAATCCGGCATCAGAGCGGTTTTGTATCATAGAAAAATTTCCGGTTATTGCATTGAGAATGCCATTGTCATAGAAATATATTTTCTGACTTTTCCTTATTTCATTTCGCAGGTTCCTGCTGTAGGAAGGCAGGCGGAATATAACAAAGCTCTTTTCCAGCAGGTCGAGGTACTTCTCAACTGTTGGCCGTGTTATTCCAAGCATGCCAGATAGTTCTGAAACGGAAACCTGATTCCCAACCTGCAACGCCAATGCCTTTAAAAGATTTCTAATGACAGTGGGGTGTTTTACATTTTCATAAATGAGGATATCCCGGTAAAGGTAATCAGATGAAAGTTCAGCGAGTTTCGCTATCCTGTCGGGATTGTTTAAGTCAATAATACCTGGATAACTTCCGTAGATCAGGAGTTCGTTCAATTTGTTCAGGACCTCTAGCCAACCCAGATTTTTTTCAATTTCAGACAGTGAAAGCGGGTATAACCTGAATTTGATATTGCGCCCGGTTAGTGGTTCTGTTATCCGGTCAGCCAGTTCAAAACTGCTTGAACCGGTGGCAATGATCTTGTATACCGGTAATTCATCATAAATCAGTTTTAAAATGCTGCCAATATTTTGCACTCTTTGTGCTTCATCAAGGCAGATGATCCTGAATTGCCCAAAAAGGGACTGAATTGCCTTCAGATCACGGTTTTCCAGGATGCCGGCGACCATTGGTAATTCGCAGTTCAGAAGGATTGAATCCTCCCTGGTTTTAATCATTTCCTTTAAGAGCGTTGTTTTTCCAACCTGACGTGCGCCATAAAGGATAAGAATTTCAGGCTGGTTTATCCAGTGGAGAATTTCAGAAGTTAACGCTCTTAAATACATAATTTGGCCTAAATATGAAAATATTAATACAAATTTAAGCCATTAATGTTAAAAAAAAAGTTTAATGAGAAAAAAATTCAGGTCAATTTGTTTTCAGGTTAAAATCCTGATCTCTATGTCGGGGTTCAAATCCCGCCTCCCGTATGGCTTCCTGAATTCCTGCTGCATCGAATTGATGGGTGGCACCGGCCACGCGAACCACATTTTCTTCGATCATGATGCTCCCGAAGTCGTTGGCCCCGGCATGAAGGCATAGCTGAGCCGTCTCTTTCCCGATGGTAAGCCACGATGCCTGGATGTTGGGAATGTTGGGCAACATGATCCGGCTGATGGCGATCATGCGGATGTACTCTTCGGGCGTCACTTTGTTAAATACCCCCGATTTTTCCTTTAAAACCGTGCGGTCATCTTGGAACGGCCATGGAATGAAGGAGAGAAATCCTTTGTGACCGGCAGGTTTTTCGGACTGAACTGTGCGAAGGGCCACAAGGTGTTCAAGCCGCTCTTCGAGGGTTTCAATGTGTCCGAACATCATGGTGGCGGAGGTGGTCAGGTTCAGCGAATGTGCTGCCCGCATCACGTCGAGCCATTCGCGGGTGGTACACTTCACCGGCGAAAGGATGCTGCGTACCCGGTCGGACAGGATCTCGGCCCCGGCGCCGGGCAGACTGTCAAGCCCGGCAGTTACCAGGCGCTTCAGGATAAATTTAAAAGAGCGTTTCTCTTTTTTGGCCAGGTAGGCAATTTCGGGCGGCCCAAGTGCATGAAGGCGGACATCAGGAAAATGGCTTTTCAGTTGAGAAAAGAGCTTTTCATAAAAATCGAGGCTCAGCTTGGGATGCAGTCCTCCCTGGAGCAGAAGCTGGTTACCCCCCAGCCGTTTCATCTCCTCTATTTTAATGCAATATTCAGGAAAGGTGGTGATGTAGGCATCGGGGCTGTGGCCTGTGCGGTAAAAATTACAAAATTTACATCCGGAGATGCAGACGTTGGTGATGTTGACATTGCGGTCGATGATCCAGGTCACCCCGGGTTCGGGATGAAGTTTCGTTCGTAACGCATGGCCTATCAGCATCAACTCGGCCAGCGGCAGGGTCTCAAACAGGAGCCGCCCCTCTTCCACCGTCAGGAATTCAGAATGTAAAGCTTTATATATAAGATTTTCAGTTTCCATGGTAAGTAAATGTCAGCCGGGGATTTTAAATTTCCGGCCGCAGAAATTTCCTAAATTTGCAGGTATAAACCGCTTCAAAATTAGTTAAAATCATGATCCCATCCATCATCCTGACCAGTAAAGAACAAGAACTCCAGCATCTTGTTGTCGTCATATCAAAGCTTGCGAAGCTGCCAGCCGGCCTCTTCAGCGCAGCTGAAAAAAAATATATCCGTGAACAGGTTGAAACCCGCAAGCAGGAGGTGGTCTCCTTCAACAGGCTGGATTACTGGGTATACCTCTTTTTTATCAAGGAGGAGAAGGATCCGTCGAAAAGGCTGGAATCCTGCCGCAAGGCCGGGGATAAAGTGGCCGGACTGCTGAACAGCCAGAAGGCAGTGAAGGCCATCCTTTATGATGCAGAGGGAAAAAGCAGTGAAGTGCTGGCCTTTGCCGAAGGCATGGCGCTCGGGTCGTACCAGTTCCTGAAATATAAAAAGGACCGGGAAAACGAGAACACGCTGAAAGAAATTGAGATATACTCCAAAGCACTGGAAGAACCTGATTACGATGATGCAAGTCACGCGTCACGCGTCACGCGTCACGATTCTCCCGGTCACGCGTCACGCGTCACGGATATGAACATCCTCCTCGATGCTGTTGCCCGCTGCCGCGACCTGATCAACGAGCCCAATTCCTATCTTACGGCCACTGTTTTTTCACAGGAGGTGGAGAAGATGGCCCTGGAATCAGGCGCCCATGCGGAGGTGCTCAACAAACAAAAGATCATCGCCCTGAAGATGGGAGGGCTGCTGGGCGTCAACCAGGGAAGTCATGAGCCGCCCACTTTTACGGTGATGGAATGGAAGCCGGCCGGCGCCAAAAACAAAAAACCCATTGTCCTGGTGGGAAAGGGGGTGGTATACGATTCGGGTGGCATGAACCTGAAACCCGGCAGTTCCATGATGAACATGAAGGATGACATGTCGGGGGCTGCTGCAGTGGCAACCACCATTTACGCCATCGCGAAGGCAAAACTGCCGGTGCATGTCGTGGGGCTGATGCCCGCCACCGATAACCGACCGGGAGAAAAGGCCATGGTTTCGGGCGACATCATCACCATGCACAACGGCATGACGGTAGAGGTGGTCGACACCGATGCCGAGGGACGCCTGATCCTGGCCGATGCCCTGAGCTATGCCGCGAAGTTTGATTCTTCCCTCGTGATCGACCTGGCCACCCTTACGGGTTCGGCCGTGCGGGCCATCGGCAAGTTTGCGGCAGCTGCCATGCAGTCGAACGCGGCCAAAGAGCTGGAACAACTCAAAAGCTCCGGATACGATGTTTACGAGCGCCTGGCCGAATTCCCCATGTGGGAGGAGTATGGAGAACAGCTGATTTCCGAGCTGGCCGACCTGAAGAATCTGGGTGGCCCGGAGGCAGGCATGATCACGGCCGGGAAGTTCCTGGAGAAATTCACCGGTTATCCCTACATCCATCTCGACATTGCAGGACCTGCCTTCATTGATAAACGCGATTCGTACCGCGGCCAGGGAGGAACGGGATATGGGGTGAGGCTTTTGTTTGATTTTGTAAAGAGGGGGATGGAGTAAAATCGTGACGCGTGACGCGTGACGCGTGACGAAAACCCTGACGCGTGACGCGTGACAAAAAAATCGTAAATCGTAAATCGTCGATCGTAAATCGTGATATCTTTGCAGCCTAAGACAGACGTATGGAACAACCAGTTGAAAAAGAAAGAAGGGTTCGCGTGGGGATCACCCATGGCGATGTGAATGGCATCAGTTATGAGATCATTATAAAAACCCTGCAGGATCAGCGGCTGCTGGAGAATTACACCATTGTGGTCTATGGTTCTTCGAAGGTTGCATCCTATCACAGGAAAGCGCTGAACATCAATGATTTCAATTTCAACCTGGTCAAGAAGGCCGACCAGGCGCACCCGCGCAGGCCGAATATCGTCAACATCCATGATGAAGAGATCAAGATCGACCTTGGAAAATCGACCCCCATCGCCGGGGAGCTTGCCTTTCTTTCGCTGGAGGCCGCCACCGAAGACCTGTTGAAGGGGAATATTGATGTGGTTGTTACCGCGCCCATCAACAAGAAAAACATTCAGTCGCCGGCCTTCACCTTTCCTGGTCAGACCGAATATTTTGCGAAGAAATTCAATGCCGATGACTGGCTGATGCTGATGATCAACGACGTACTCCGCATCGGGGTGGTGACCGGTCACATCCCGATCAGCAAAGTGAAGGAGAGCCTTACCATCGACCTGATCCTGAATAAGATCCAGGTGATGAACCATACGCTGATGCGCGATTTCGGCATCGTGAAGCCACGCATTGCCGTGCTGGCGCTCAATCCGCACGCAGGAGACGAGGGGTTGCTGGGCGAAGAGGAAAAGAGCATCATACAGCCGGCCATTGAAAAGGCCTATGGCCAGAACATTCTTGCCTTTGGACCCTATCCTGCCGACGGTTTTTTCGGCGTTTCCAGCTTTAAGAATTTCGACGGGATCCTGGCCATGTACCATGACCAGGGAATGATCCCTTTCAAGCTGATGTCGTTTGAAGAGGGGGTGAACTATACAGCCGGATTATCTGTAATTCGCACGGCTCCCGCCCATGGAACGGCCTATGACCTGGCCGGAAAAAATGAAGCCTCGGCCGAAGCTTTCCGCAATGCCCTGTACATGGCTGCCGATATTTTCATGAAACGGCTTGAATATGACGAGCTTCATGCCAATCAGCTGCATTCGGCGGGCAATCAACCCGATAACAATCGTTCATGACAGAACCGGCCTACACGGTCTCAAAAATTGCAGAGATATGTCACGGCACGGTGCATTCCACCGGCGGTGAAGATGCTGTAATGGACTCTGCCGGGCTCCGCTTCACACCGGTTCGCGACCTGCTCATCGACAGCCGCAGGCTCATCCATCCTGACCATTGCCTCTTTGTCGCCCTTGTTTCGGAACGGAATGACGGACATAAATACATCGCCGAACTGTATGAGAAGGGAGTGCGGTGTTTTATGGTGTCGAAGGTTCCAAATGAATTTACGATATACGATGTACGATTTACGATTTATAACTTAACCGGCGCATCCTTCATCCTTGTTGAAGATACATTGGCTGCGTTGCAGCAGCTGGGGGCCTTTCATCGCAGGCAGTTCGATATCCCGGTGATCGGCATAACCGGCAGCAACGGGAAAACCATCGTGAAGGAGTGGCTGTTTCAACTGCTCAACGCCGATTACAAGATCATCCGCAGTCCGAAGAGTTACAATTCCCAGATCGGGGTGCCCCTTTCGGTGTGGAAGATGCGCCCGGAGCATGATCTGGCCATTTTTGAAGCCGGGATCTCCCAGCCCGGCGAGATGGAACATCTTGAACCGGTAATCAGGCCAACCATCGGTCTCTTCACCAATGTAGGCCATGCCCACGACGAGCATTTTACAGACCAGCGGCAAAAGGTGAAGGAAAAACTCAGGCTTTTCCTCCATTCGGAAATCCTGGTCTATTGCCTCGATTATCGCCTGATCACCGAATGCCTGGAGGCCGATGCAGCCTATAAAAACCTGAAGACCTTTACCTGGAGCCGGAATCCGGAGGCCGACCTTCAGATAACCGAAATTGAAAAGGAAAACGGACAAACCCGGATCCGGGCTTCATTCCACTCGGAAATCATCGGGATATCCATTCCTTTCACCGATGAAGCCTCCATCGAAAACGCAATCCACTGTCTGGCCATGATTTTAATACTGAATAGGTCGGGAGGCAAACCAATTTACGATTTACGATATACGATTTACGATTTGTCAGGGAACATATCTTCACCATCAGAACTCCAGCATCGTTTTTCCTCGCTGGCCCGGATCGCTCTGCGCCTTGAGATGAAGGAGGCCATCAACCATTGTTCCCTGATCAACGACAGCTATAATTCCGACATCAATTCGCTCAGCATCGCCCTCGATTTTCTGAACCAGCAAAACCAGCAGCAGAAGAAAACCATCATTCTCTCCGACATCCTTCAGACCGGCCGGGAAAAGGGTGAATTGTACAGGGAGATCGCCTCCATGCTGGCTTCACGCGGCGTAGACCGGATCATCGGCATCGGCCGCGACATGACCGGGCAGGGTGACAAGTTCCCCATGCAAAAGATCTTCTTTGCCACAACCGACGAGTTTCTCCAGCATTTCCCGGTCTCTTCCTTCCAGAATGAGACCATCCTGCTGAAGGGGGCGCGGATCTTTGAATTTGAAAAGATCAGCCAGCTTTTACAGCAGAAGGCCCATGAAACCGTCATGGAGATCAACCTCGATGCCCTGATCCACAACCTCAACTATTTCCGTTCGGGCCTTCGGCCGGGAACGAAAACGATGGCCATGGTGAAGGCCTTCTCCTACGGCAGCGGGAGCTTTGAAATCGCCAACGTGCTCCAGTATCACCGGGTCGATTACCTGGCGGTGGCCTATGCCGACGAAGGGGTGGAGTTGCGTAACGCCGGCATCCGCCTCCCGGTCATGGTGATGAGTCCCGAAGAACAGAGCCTCGATACCCTGCTGAAGTACAACCTGGAACCCGAAATATACAATCTTCACATCCTGAACCGGCTTGAAGAGGCCATTGCCCGCAACCAGACCTCCATCCAGCAGGAGGTGCGGATCCACATCAAGCTGGATACCGGCATGCACCGGCTCGGGTTTACAGAATCGGAGCTGGAACCGTTGATTGAACGCCTGAACAAAAATCCCGATCTCCGGGTTCAGTCGGTGTTCTCGCACCTGGCTGCCAGTGAGGATCCGGCGGAAGATGACTTTACCCGCAATCAGATCAGCCGCTTTGTTTTGATGAGCGAACGGATCACCCGGATACTGGATTATCCCATCCTCCGTCACATGCTCAACTCGGCCGGCATCCGGCGGTTTCCCGAAGCACAGTTCGACATGGTCCGCCTTGGCATCGGACTGTATGGTGTCGATTGCGATCAGGCGGAGCAGGTGAGGTTAAGGAATGTGAGTACGCTGAAATCGGTGATCACCCAGATCAAACACATCCCGGCAGGAGAGACCATTGGCTATAACCGCATGGGAAAAGCGGGGAGAGATACGGTGATCGCCATCGTGCCGGTGGGCTATGCCGACGGATTGAACCGCCGCCTGGGAAATGGCCGCGGGAAATTGTATATCCATGGCAAGCCGGCACCCATCATCGGGAACATCTGCATGGACCTGACGATGGTTGATATAACGGAGTTTTACGACTCCAGCGAGCGTCACGCGTCACGCGTCACGTGTCACGACGAGGACGGTCACGCGTCACGCGTCACGTGTCACGACGAGGACGGTCACGCGTCACGCGTCACGTGTCAGGAGGGCGACGAGGTGATCATATTCAGCGACCAGCATCCGGTGTCGGAGCTGGCGGAGGCGATCGGCACCATCCCGTACGAGGTGCTGACCGGGATTTCGAGGCGGGTCAAGCGCATCTATTACTACGAATAGTCTTTTCCTGAATAAATTCTTTTATTTTTGCTCACTGATCCGGTATTTATGGCATCCCGAAAACTAAGTATTTTAATTCCCGCATACAATGAAGCGGCGACCATCCACCGCATCCTGGATAAGGTGCTGGCCGTTCAGCTGATTGAAGAGGTTCATAAAGAGATCATCGTTATCAATGATTTCAGCACCGACAATACGCCCGGTGTGGTCGAACAATACATTTCAGGCCATCCACAGGCGGATATCCGCCTGGTGAGCCAGCCTGTAAACATGGGCAAAGGTGCCGCGCTGCATCGCGGGATTGAGGTGGCCACCGGCGATTTTATCATCGTGCAGGATGCCGACCTTGAATATGACCCCGAAGAATACAATGTGTTGCTGAAGCCCATCCTGGATGGTTTTGCCGATGTCGTTTACGGCTCGCGTTTCATGGGCGGGAAGCCGCATCGCATCCTCTTCTTCTGGCACTCCTTAGGGAACAACCTGCTTACATTGATCTCCAACATGTTCACCAACCTGAACATGACCGACATGGAGACCTGTTACAAACTTTTCCGCGCCGAATACCTGAAAAAGATCCACTTCAAGGAACAACGGTTTGGCTTTGAACCGGAGGTTACCCTGAAGATTGCCCGTTTTCCCAGAATCAGGATCTACGAGGTGGGTATTTCATACTATGGCCGCACTTACGAAGAGGGGAAAAAGATCAGGATGAAAGATGCCTTCCGGGTACTGTGGTGCCTGGTTAAATTTAATCTCTGGGACAGGAAATATCTTAAGTAATGCAGGCAATGCAGAAAATGCGTGATTGCAGGCGATGAAAACAACGCAGACCATTTTTGAATCGGGTGTGTCCAGGAAAGCGATCTTTGCCGGTTTAACGGCGATCATCCTGCTTGGGGTTTTCGTTTCAGTGAATTATTACCTTACTTTCAGGGATGCGGACAAATCCGTCGTTGACCAGGCAGGGGTGGAGCGTGATCACCTCCCCGCAGGGCTTGAAAACCAGGGAACCCGCCTGGCTTTTTATGACTTTGAAACGGGCAATGCCGCCGACACGGCTTCCCATCTCGCCTTCAAGGGACATTCGGGGAAACAATCGCTGAAGATGAATGCAAGGGTGATCTTTTCACCCGGCCTCTGGATCAGGTTCAAAGATCTCAATCCCGGTGATTCCTGCTGGATACGGGCTACGGGTTATGTATGGTTTTCCGGTTCGCCCGCCGATGCAAAATGCTGCCTGGTGGCCACCTGCAACCACCAGGGGGTCAATTTCAAGTATATGTTTGTGGCGCTGGAGAAAGAGAACCTGAAACCGGACTGCTGGAACAGGATCAGCATCGATTACCGTGTTCCGCCGGCACCCGACCCAGAAGATGTGGTTCAGGCCTATTTCTGGTACCGGGGACAGGGGGAGTTGCTGGTGGATGATGTGGAGGTCACGCTGTTTAAACCGAAAAAAAGAACATAGCAGGCCGGCGAAGGTGCCATAATTGCTAACACTTCATGGAGTACAACAGGAAATTCGAAAGCTATTTTTTTTACCTGCTCTTTTGCGGGTCGCTGGCGCTTACCTGGTACTTTCACAAGGAGGCCACGCGGTTTAACGACCGGACCGAAATGTGGTCGGACCGCGCCGGCTATTACATCTATCTGCCGGCCACATTCTACTATCACTTCGATGCCCGGAAAATGCCGGCCGACCTGGATATTCAGACGGGCGGAGGCTTCAGCACCGACACGGTTCACAATAAAATTGACACCAAGTACACCTATGGCGTGGCCCTGATGAACGCGCCCTTCTTTTTTGCCTCCGCCCTGATCTCCCGGTTAACCGGATATGACAGCGAAAACGGTTTCTCGATGCTGTTCATGCGCATGCTGAGCCTGGCGGCCGTCATCTACCTTATCCTTGGATTGTGGTTCCTGAAGAAATTCCTGGACCACTATTTCAGTCCGGCAGTCAGTTTGTTCGTCATCACCCTGATCTTCCTGGGGACCAATCTCTTTTACTATGCACTCATCGACGGGATGATGTCACATGTCTATTCCTTTTTCCTCTTCGCCCTGTTCCTGTTTGCGCTGAAAAAGTTCCAGCTGTCTGCCTCCAAGAGCTGGTTTATCCTGCTTTGCCTCACCTTTTCACTGGTCATCCTGATCCGCCCCACCAACATCATCCTGGGGCTGCTTTTCTTTGGGTGGGATGCTGCAGGCCCCGCCGCTTGGCTGAAACGCATCAAACAGTTCCTGAAACCATCGTACATCCTGTGTTTCCTGGCCATCCTGTTCATCATCTTCCTGCCGCAGCTCATCTACTGGAAATACCTCTCCGGAAACTGGATCCATTTCTCCTACCGCAACGAGGGATTCACCAACTGGGCCCATCCGAGGGTCGGGGAGGTGCTGTTCTCGCCGGTGAACGGGTTGCTGATCTATGCTCCGCTGGTGGTTTTCTTTCTCATCGGGAACCTGGTGATGTTGTTCAGAAAACTACAGAACGGGGGACTGATTGCAGCGGTTTTCGCCCTGGTCACGCTGATCGTTGCCTCCTGGTACATGTGGTATTTCGGATGCTGCTACGGTCAGCGGTCCTACATCGAATACTTTACCATCCTGGCCGTTCCCTTCGGCTATCTGATCACCGGTTTGTTCAATTCCCGCAGTTTCTGGCTTAAAGCGATCCTTCTCTTTTTCATCTTCCTCTTTACCTATGTCAACCTGCGGATGACCGTTTCGCTTTACCGGTTCGAGCGATGTTACTACGGTTCCACCTGGGATTGGGAACATTACCGGACCTCCCTGGGGCGGGCCGGGATCATCCCCCCGGTTCAGCAGGTTCAATCGTATGAGAATGATTTCGAGAACCTGGCGCTGTCGCCGGTTTATAAACCCTCGTTCCTCTTTACCCGGTCGGGACGGGTCAGCATTTCCGCACGTGAAAAGGGAGGAGATACCCCCCTGTTCTCAACCACGCTCGAGGAATTCGGCTATCCCACCCCGAAGATGATGGAGGTTGAGGTGTGGGGACTGAAGCCCGGGAAGCGGACTACCGGGGCGTCGCTGGGCTATTCTCTGAGCAAGGGATCCAAAGTGATTTTCAGCGACAGCCAGCCGGTCGACACCCTGGTGAAAAACCCGCTGACCTGGTCGAAAACAACCAAAACCTTCATCATCCCCGATGTGAACGATTCCTCGCTGCAGATCAGGATCTTCATTCACAATCCGCGGAGGGCGATGATATTCTTTGATGATCTGAAACTCCGATATCGCTATCAATGGAACTGACCCGGATAATCCAGACCCATTTCTCGGATCCGCAGCTTGCCTGGATCATCTGTGCATTTGCTTTCGGACTGATGAGCATCATCCTGTTTTTGCGGGGAAAAGAGGGATACAGCCTGCTGTTTCTTTTTCTGGCCGGGCTGATCCTGCGGCTCGTCATTGCCTCACTCGATCCCTTTTTATGGACCTGGGATGAGCAGTTCCACGCCCTGGTGGCGAAAAACATGATGGGGCATCCCTTTAAACCCATGCTGATCAGCCACCCGGTCCTGGAATATGATTACAGAAGCTGGAGTGAAAATCACATCTGGGTTCACAAACAGCCCCTTTTTCTCTGGCAGATCGCCCTCTTTTTCAAATTGTTCGGGGTGAATGAATTTGTTTTGAGGCTGCCTACAGTGCTCATGATGTCGGGGATGATCCTGCTGATCTACCGGATCGGAAAGCTGACCTCCACCGCGGCCATTGCCTGGTACGGCGCCTTCATCTACACCTTTTCATTCTATTTTGTGCAGTATGTCTCGGGATTCAAATTCACCGATCACAACGACAGCGCCTTTATCTTTTATGTCACCCTGAGCATCTGGGCGTGGGTCGAGTACCTGTATTCGGACAGGCGGTACTGGATTTTCCTGATTGGTCTCTTCTCCGGGATGGCCATCCTGAATAAATGGCTGCCCGGGTTGCTGGTATATTCGGGATGGTCGATGGCGATCTTTTTTCTCCGGAGAAAAAGCGAATGGCTGCGAGAGTTCACGAAGATGGGAGTCTCCCTGGTTGTGACATTTATGGTTTTTCTTCCCTGGCAGATATTTATTCTCATCGCCTATCCCCTCGAAAGCCGGCAGGAATATCTTTTCAACCGGTTGCATTTTCTTACACCCCTCGAAAATCATGGAGAGACCTGGTACTATCACTTTTCCCTGTTATCTGAGCAATATGGCGGCGTGCTGGTCTATTTCCTGATTTTGCCGGGACTGTTCTTCCTTTTCAAATCCATGAGCAACAAGACCTGCATCGTGGCGATGATGACCTTCCTCATTCTTGTTTACCTGTTTTTTACAATCGCAGCCACGAAAGCGCCCATGTTTTGTACCATGGTCAGCCCCATCCTGTTCCTGGCCCTGGGAGCCATCCTGGATAAGGGATTGACATTTCTCCGGAAATTCATCCCGCCCCGGGTTTCTGTCTGGGTCACGGCCCTGTTCCTGGCATATGTCGCCTTCAGGATATTGAATATCAACCAGCTGGATGACTGGCATTCGGACAAATTGCTCATGTGGAAAACCAGGAATATTACTGCCATCGTCGACAGGCAGGTGGTCATGAAGCTGTCACCGAAGGATGCAGTCGTTTTCAACGCCGGCAGGGAGAATGCCGTCATGCTCATGTTTTACAGCGGAGGCACGGCCTATCCAAATTATCCCACCCGGGAGCAGTATCAATTGCTCAAGTCAAAAGGGATTCCGATGGCTGCCCTGTGCGACAGTCTTGTCCCGGACTACCTGGCCGCGGATTCCGCCGTTCAGAAGATCTACATGACCCCAATCCGTTAAACCAGAAAGTGGGGGCCTGGTTTGGCAGTCTTGCCAATCTTTGCTAATATTGCAACCGCAAGGCTTACAGCAGTATTCACAGGATAAACGATACGATGCAGTTTCAATACAGGGATGTTGATCAGGAGGGTTTAGTCACCCTGGATGCCATATCTTCGGCCGATAAGTTCAACAAGTGGATCTATGATGCCATCACTCCTTTTTGCCAGGGAACCATCCTGGAGATCGGGAGCGGAATCGGGAATATTTCTCAGTTTTTTATCCGGGAGAAAAAAGAGATTTACCTGTCGGATATCCGGATGAATTACCGGGAAATAGTGAAGGACAAGTTCGGCCTGGACGATCAAAGGGTGCTCGACATTGACATCGTCCGTCCGGATTTCAATGATGTCTATGCTGCATTGCTGGGCAAATTTGACAGTGTTTTTTGTCTGAATGTGGTCGAACACATCAAAGAGGACCATGCAGCCATTGACAACATGGTGAAATTGCTGAAACCCGGCGGGAAGCTGACGGTGCTGGTGCCGGCCTACCAGGCGCTGTACAACCATTTTGATGTGACCCTCGAACATTACCGCCGGTATAACAGGCAAACCCTGGTCAGCCTGATGTCAAAACATGGCACCCTGATCCGGGTTTTTAATTTTAATTTCGTCGGTATTTTTGGTTGGTTTGTCAGCGGGAAGCTGTTGGGAAACAAAATTCTGCCAACCAACGAGGTAAAGCTGTTCAATTACCTGGTTCCCATCAATAAAGTGATTGACCGGCTTCTTTGCCGTAAAGTCGGTTTATCGGTCGTTTGCGTAATCAGTAAGCACCCCCAAACCTGATCCTGATGAAACACAGCAGCAAGCAACGGATTTCCCTGGCGATTTTTTGTCTTCTGGCCCTGGTCATCATCTTCAACCGGTTGCTGTTCAACCGGTTTGACACACACAATATTTTCGCCATCCTCAGCTGGGATGTTTTCGGTTACTATCTTTACCTGCCGGCCACCTTCATTCACCACGACCTGGGGATCAGGAATTTCGGCTGGCTTCAGCAGGTGATGGATACCTACAACCCCACCATTGGGTTTTACCAGGCCTACATGGGCCCGGCAGGGGAGTATGTGATGAAATACCCGGTTGGCATGGCCCTCATGTACAGCCCCTTTTTCCTGATCGGCCATGTAGCGGCCCATCTTACCGGCTATTCGCCCGACGGTTTCACCCTTCCCTACCAGCTCTCCATCGCCATCGGCGGATTGGTCTACACCGCGATCGGGCTATGGTTCCTGCGAAAGATCCTGCTGCATTTTTTCACCGACGGGGTGGTGGCCATCACGATGGTGCTGATCGTGGCCGGCACCAACTATTTTCAGCTCACCGCCTTTGACGGCTCCATGCCGCACAACTACCTCTTTACCCTTTTTGCCGTGATCGTGTGGCTCACCATACGCTGGCATGAAAATCCCCGCTGGAGTTATGCCATCATGCTGGGATTGGGCTTCGGACTGGTTGCCCTGGTAAGGCCAACCGCGATCATCATCGTACTGGTTACCATCCTGTGGGGATTGTGGGACGGAGACTCCTGGCGTAAAAAGATCACCCTCGTGATTCGTCACTGGGCACAGGTGCTGGCCATGGCCGTTGCGGCAATCCTGGTGGTTTCGCTGCAGATGATCTACTGGAAGCTCCATGCCGGGTCGTGGATCTACTACAGTTATGAAGTAGGCCTCGAATGGATCGCCCCCTATCTTCAGAAGGTTCTTTTTTCCTACCGCAAGGGGTGGCTGCTCTATACCCCGCTGATGATTTTTGCCCTGGCCGGCTTCATCTCCCTGTTCCGGAAAAACCGTTCAATTTTCCTGGCCGTGTTTGTCTTTTTCATCATTCACCTGGTGATCATCGCCAGCTGGCCCATCTGGTGGTATGGCGGCAGTTTCAGCCAGCGGACCATGATGGAATCATATGCCCTCCTGGCATTCCCGATGGGAGCCCTGGTTCAGTGGATCCTGAAGCAGCGTGCCGGTCTCCGTTTTTCATTTCTAACGCTCTTTGCACTGCTTGTCTTCCTGAACCTTTTTCAGACCTGGCAGTACATGAATTACGTGCTGGATCCCTCGAGGATGACCAAGGCCTATTATTGGGCAACCTTCGGAAAGACCCATGTGAGCGCCAGAGAGCAGCTTTTCCTTGAACCATCGGACCTCAACAGTGAACGTGAATTTCTTTCAGATACAGCAGGCTACACCCCGAAGGTCATCGTTTTTTATGATTTTGAACAACCGGATCAGGCGAATCCCGGAAATTTTTGCAGGGACACCGCCTATGCAGGGAGTTATTCCCTGAGGATGAGCCGGAAGATGGAATTCTCGCCGGGCATTAACGCTCCATACGGGGAGCTGACAAAGAAAGATTTTGCATGGATCAGGGCCAGTGCCTGGATCTATTTTACCTGCAAGCCCGAAGAGGCTGCCTGCGGGTTGGTCATAACCTGTAACCGGAACGGGAAAGCCTATAAATACCGGCAGCTTGAACTGGAAAAGGCAAACCTGAAAACCGGTATGTGGAACAGGGTGACCGTAGATTACATGACCCCCTATTTCGATGATAAAACCAACACCCTCCAGGCCTATTTCTGGTGCCGCGGGGACAAGGAGATCCTGGTGGATAATTTTGAGATCCGGCTTTTTGAGCCTAATGAATGATCTCCAGCCGCCGGGTTGAAATCTGATTACCCGACATTGTTTTTATAAGATACAAACCGGTGGGCCAGGAGGCAACGTCGAGGGTTGTGATTGCCTGTCCGGAGGGATCATGGGCCTGGTACATCAACATTCCGGAAGATGAATAAACCGATATTTCTCGTTCCTGCCCGCAGCTCCCATTCCAATTTAACCTTACAGTGGAACTTGCAGGGTTTGGAAACACGACCGGAGATTCCGATACCAACGGCCCGGGAATACCGGTATATACCCCTTTATTGCAGGCATAATCCATCAGGGTAATGCAATCACCCGCAACGGTCACCCTGATCCAGCCATACAACGTCTCACGTGGCTGAACCAGCCTTACCCCGATGTAATGTTCCCCGCTCCATCGAGAAACCTGCGGACCGGTACCCACTGCCCCGCCCCAATTCAAAGACCAGATATAACAATTGCCATGGATAAAGGTATCCGCCGGTGATATTGAATCTCCCAGGTTTAGCGTATCTGCCACAGGAACAGTATATCCATAGGATGAGATGTACGTCGCGATGATTGAGGTCTGGGCCGTAAGCTTGTCAACCTCACAATTGGTTGATCCGCCACTCAAACTACCGCCACCGAACACATGGATCGCAAGGTCATTGGTCCCATCATGATCAAGATCAAAGTATTTGCGATAACTTGGAAAGTTAGGATTAAAAGCGGAGCAACAGAGGCTGGTGTCGGGAATGATATCATGATAAAGATCGTCAGTCCCGACCATCCCGGCCCTGATAAATTGGGCGTACATGCTGGTGTTGAATGACAACAAACCAAGCATTACCAGAAGCTGAATTGCTTTCATAACTCCAAATATAGTTACTTTTTGACTTTTCAGGATACCGGAATTGGAATATTTTCTCTAATTCAATTTCTGTTAACTTTGCGCCATCATTCCCTTTTGGTTATTTTTTTCGTTAAATGAGCTTTCGATGGCATGGATAAAAAGCACGGTTTTCATTCTGGTACTGGCCATGCTTTCCCTTCCTGCGGTGCAAAAGGCGTTTAAAATATTTCCCACAACCGCGCTTGAAGGTTATTTCGTTCCCAGTTCCCGGCCGGTTTTTTCCCTGGCTTCATTCAGCACCGGCGAATACCAGCAGAAGATGACCCCGCACCTGGATCGCACCATCGGCTTTCACAACGAACTCACCCGGCTCTTCAACCAGTGTGATTTTTCTTTTTTTTCCATTCCCCATGCAGCCCGCATCGTTGTTGGAAAGGACAACTGCCTCCAGGCCGATTATCATATTGATGCCTATCTCGGAAGAGATTTCATCGGGAAAAGGTTTATCGATGACAAAGTCGCCCGGTTAAAATTCCTGCAGGATTGGTTTTGGAAAAAGAAGGGGGTCCGCCTGCTGGTCATTATGGCGCCCGGCAAAGGATTTTATTACCCTGAGACCATTCCAGGCCGGTTCCTGAAGGGGAATAGGGGGATCACCAACAACGACTACTACGCGCAGCGCATGATGGAAAACGGGATCAACCTGATCGATTTCAACCGTTGGATGGTCAGTCTGAAAGACACCTCGCGCAACATCCTCTACCCGAAAACAGGGGTGCACTGGAGTACGTACGGCGCTTTTCTGTGTGCCGATTCACTCACCAAATACCTGGAGGTAAAACTTGGCCGGACCGTTCCGCACCTGGTCCTCGACAGCCTGGTGCATGATCCGGTGACGCGGCGGAGTGACAATGACATGTACCGCGTGATGAACCTGATGTGTGCGATTGGCGGGCCTGTCATGACCTACCCGGTATTTCATCATGAATACACCGGTTCACTTCCGAAACCTGCAGCCCTGTTTATCAGCGATAGTTTTTACTGGAACTGGCATGACAACGGGATCATTAAAAACACCTTCAGGCGCGAGGAGATGTGGTATTACGACAAGGAGGTTTACCCGATGCAGCGGATCAGGCATACCAATACGGCTTTGATTGACCTCGACCAGGCCGTCGGCCGGCAGGATGTGATCATTCTCCTGGAGACCAATGCAGGGTACGGGAACCCCGGATTTGGGTTCATTGACCGGGCTTATGAGTATTATTATCCCGGGAAAACAAGGATAAAGCAGCTCGAGGCGGGCTTCAGGGCCAATCCCGAAATGATGGATCTCCTGAGGAAAAAAGCCGGGGAACAGAACCTCCCGCTGGATGCCGTGATGCGTACGGATGCGATTTATGTTTACAACAATGAATTGAAACGGATTTCAACACATAACTGACCATGGTTTTCAGCAGCAGTTTGTTTTTACTCTATTTTTTGCCCGCCTTCCTGATCATCTATTATCTGGCAGGCAGGAGATTGAGAAATTGGGTGATCCTTGTCGCCAGCCTCTGTTTTTATGCCTGGGGAGCCCCGAAATTTGTCTTTTTCGTGGCCGGATCCATCCTGGTCGATTTTGTCCTTATCCGGCAGATGAGCCTGAAAACCGGGTCGGGCCGCCGGACCCTTTTCTGGATCTCCGTTGCCCTGAACCTTTTCCTGCTCCTCTATTTCAAGTACATGAATTTCTTCGCCGACCAGTTCCAGGTGATGCTGGGCTGGTTCGGATCCAAACCGGAAGCATGGACGGGCATTGTGCTCCCGGTAGGAATTTCATTCATTACCTTCCAGAAACTCTCCTATACCCTCGACGTTTATAAAAAGCAGCACCCGGTTTTTCAAAAACTGCAGGATTATGCCCTGTACATCCTGATGTTCCCGCAATTGCTGTCGGGCCCCATTGTGCGACCCGGACAGATTGCCGGCCAGATCACCGACCGGTCGGGACAGGAGAACCTGGACTACCGTCTTACCGGCTTTTACCGGTTTATCCTCGGGCTTGCCAAGAAGGTGCTGATCGCCGATGTGCTGGGGGTGACCGTCCATGAAATTTTCGCCCTCTCCTCGGTTGAAATGTCGAGCGGGATCGTCTGGATCGGGGCGATCGCCTATACCTTCCAGATCTATTTTGATTTTTCGGGGTACACCGACATGGCCATCGGGCTGGCCCGCATGCTCGGCTTCAGGCTGCCTGAAAATTTCGACTCTCCCTACATCTCGCAAAGCATCACCGAATTCTGGCGCCGGTGGCACATGACGCTGTCGTTCTGGTTCCGCGACTATATCTTTCTGCCGCTGGCCTACGCCACCTCGCGCAAACTGCCGAAAGAGCATTACCTCGGGATACGCAGCGACAAGGTGATCTACCTCATTGCCACCTCGGTGACCTTCCTGCTGTGCGGTTTCTGGCACGGTGCCGCATGGACATTCATCGTGTGGGGCGGCTACATGGGACTTTTCCTCATCATCGACCGGCTGTTCCTCCTGAAATACCTGAAAAAGGCCGGGAAGATTCCGTCGATCATCCTCACCTTTTTCCTGCTGATGACCGGATGGCTGATCTTCAGGTCACAAACGCTTGATGAGGCATGGTTCCTCATCCGCCGGCTCTTCCTTTTCCAGGGAGGAGAAAACATGGTATGGCTGAACCCGAAATTCTGGACCATGCTGACGGTGGCGGTCCTCTTCTCCTTCTGGGGCGGGTTCCGGAAGATAGAAGCCTGGATCCAGAAACTTTATTTTAACCCGGGAAATGTGCTGATGATCACCTGCTCCATCCTGGCCATACTTTTGTTTATCCTGTGCGAGGCGACCATCACCTCCTCGGGATTCAGCCCCTTTATCTATTTCAGATTTTAATTCAAATTAACTGCGATCAACCATGAAGGCCGATTTTATCTCAAAAAACAAAGGTTTTTTTTACCTGGGAATGATCCTGGTGGCGATCATCACCTTCTTCCCGCTTTTTTTCACCGGGTTCGTCACAGCCGATGATCTTCACTATTACCTGATCACCAGGCGGGGCGAGATCATGGCCGATACCACCTTCTTTGCAAAGATCGCCGGCCGGTTTTATTTTTATATCGTACGGCCGGTCTACAGCCTGCCCTATATTTTCGGCGACAGCATGGTGATCGTAAAGCTTTTCCAGTATGTCCCCCTGATGATCTCCTTTCTCCTGTTTGCGAAAATTGTCTCGGTGATGACGAAATCAAAAGAGATGGCGTGGCTTTTCCTCCTGGTTTTCCTGATGACGATGCAGATCTCGCAGCACACAAGCCTCTTCGTGGCCTACCCCTTCTATTTCACCTTTTCATTCTCCCTGCTGTTAATCTCATACCTGCTCCTGTTGCGCTATATCGGAGAGGGAAAAAAATACCTGCTCCTGGTCTCCGCCCTGGTTTTCGCCCTCGGACTGCTGTTTTATGAAACCTATATTTTCTTCCTCCTGTTTGCAGCCCTCACCCTTGTTTTTTACAACCTGAAGGAGAAGGGTGCCTACGGGGAAGGGATAAAAAAATCGTTCGTACAATTCCTGCCTTTCCTGATCGTCGGGCTGATTTACCTGGCCGCTTACTTTGTATTCAGGAAGGTTTATCCTTCGCAGTACCCCGGCACCAATTTCGAGTTCAAGAACCTGACGCCGGGCAACTTTTTCATGGTTTTATGGCACCTGGCCTACTCCTCCTTCCCCCTGACCGTGTATGAAACAACCCACAATTTGTTCTGGGACAAATCGGAGCTGATCAACGGGTATTCACCGGTGGTGTTGAAATTGCTTTTAACCGCCCGGGTCGAATGGATCATCAAGGGGCTCCTGGTCGCCTTTATCGGTTACAAGTTGCTGATGAACACTCCATCCTTGAAAATAAAGGGCCTTTTGTCGGGCGTGCTGATCGCCATGCTGCTGATCTTCCTTCCCCAGATCCCGCTGGCGCTCACCGAAAAATATATGGCCTATGCAGGGCTCGGAACCATGATCGGCTATGTGACCACCTTCTTCTCCTTTTTCGGCACGCTGCTCCTGATCACCCTTTTGCTGAGCTCCGTAATGAACCTGTTCAACTTCAGCAAATTTGTCAAGCATGGAGTCACTGGAATTTTTGTCATTGGCTTTTTTGTCTGCTCGGTGCTGACCGACTTTTCGAATTATTCCATTGCAAAGGATATGCACAGCGCCAACCTGAGGTTTTATGCCGTGGATGAACTGATGAAATCGGATGAATTCAAAACCATCCCTACCGGAACGCCATTTTACGCAAAGGATATGTGGAACAACCCATCCTATTGTGCACGCGGAATCACCGAACAGGAATTCAACTGGAATGAATATTTCTATGCCAAAAGCGGGGTTTCCTACCTGTTTGGCCGGGAAGATGCGCGTTTTCTTGAATATTCAAAAACGGTCACCCTGGTGCCCTACTACCTGACCATGCGGCAACCCGAAAGGTCGGAGGAGATCACCCTGGTTATGGGCCGGATGGCGCCGGTGCAGCCACAGGATACGGTGGTCAATCATTTCAGCGACCGTGCCACCATTGCCTACTATTCATCATACAAGACCTTCACCCTCACCTTCAGGGTAAAGCAGGATTCGGCCATCACCGTTCCGTTGAAGATCAACCACATCGTGGAGGAGGTGAACATGGATAAGACGATCGAAGTCACCGTTTACAATACGAAAAAGAGCCAGCCGGCTACAGTCTTCGTCCTGCAGTTCCCGGGGATTGATTTGAATTCCATCATGATCTCCAATTCAATCAATCCCAAAAACAAATATTTCTATCTTTAGCAAAAAACAAGAATGTCAGAACCCATCTACCTGAGTGTTGTTGTTCCGTCCTATAAATCTGCCGGAATCCTGGAGAAGAACCTCCCGTTTTTACTATCCTACCTGCAGAAACAGGATTACACCTGGGAGGTGATCGTGGTGGATGATGGCAGCAACGACCAGGGCGCGACGGAGGCGGTGTGCCATAAACTGAACTGCACCTTTCGCCGGAATGAAAAGAACATGGGAAAGGGAGCGGCCGTGCGCACCGGGATGATGGCAGCCCGGGGATTGTTCAGGATCTTTACCGATGCCGATATTCCCTACGAGCTCGATGCGATCGGAACCATGCTCCACTATCTCGATTTCAAGGAATTCCAGATCGTGATCGGGGACAGGAACCTTCCCGGATCCTCCTACCTGACCGAAATTTCGGGGCTCCGGAAGTTCACCAGCGTGTTCTTCACCCGCTTTGTCGGCTCGATCGTCACCACCAGCTTTTTCGACACCCAGTGCGGACTCAAGGGATTCAGGGGGGACGTGGCCGATTTTATCTTCAGGCATGCCCGCATCAACGGTTTTGCCTTCGACGTGGAGTTGCTCTACATCGCCCTGAAACAGAATTTCGAGATCAAACGGATCCCCGTCAGGCTGAACAACCAGGAAAAATCGACTGTCCGCGTGCTGCGGCATGGCATGGTGATGTTTTTCGACCTGTTTAAAATCAAGATCAACAACGTGAAGGGATTTTATAAATAATAATTATCTTTACATCATCCAGTTTTGTTGAGATGAAAAGTCTGCTCTTTTCCCTGTTGCTCATACTGGGCTTTAATGCCGCATCTGCCCAATGGCAGGTAGTTCATTCGGGAGGATCGCAAAACCTGGCAGCCGGATGCTTCATCAGCGATTCGGTCGGGTTTGTCATCAGTACCGGCGGGGTTGTTCTGAAAACCAGCGACCAGGGAACAACCTGGAACATTCAGGCAACCTTGCCGGGCGTGTTTACCTCCATCACCAAAGCCGGTCCCGATACCCTTTATGCCGGAGGAAATTGTATCTACAGAAGCTTTGATGGCGGAGATACATGGAGCCTGGTTGCTAACCTGGGGGATACCATTACCGACCTTTTATTCTTCGGATCAAAAACAGGGTTCTCCATTGTTCCCAACATCACCCATTGCGTCTGGGCCGGGTGGGACTATTATGTCGATTCCTATTATGTTGCAAAATCGACCGACCAGGGTGTCAGTTGGCAGCCTGATATGCCGATTGGGGAACGAACCAACCGTTTTCAACAGATCAACGACAGCGTAGCCTATTTCAACGGGGGGGCGCATGTAGGATATCCGCATTGTATCGATGGCTGGTACGATGTGTCGAAGAGAACAACCGACAGGGGCCTTACCTGGGCCCAGGCTCACCAACCCCCGCCGGGGAACACCTTATTTTCCTTTATCAATGCCGATACAGGTTATTTTATCAGACCGGGGTACTGGCCGGAGGATAGATATAAGATCTGGAAAACGGCGGATGGCGGGGATACCTTTACGCAATCCTTCACGGAGATCCCGGATGCTTCGGTAAAACAATGCACCTTTATCAATGAAATAGACGGGTATTTGCTGGCCGATCATCACATTGATGTCACCCGGTCAAACGGCTTGGCCTGGAGCAATGATCATACCTCATCAGAAACATTGAATTCGATGATGTACAACCCCTCTCATTTCCTTTTTGCGATGGGGTCGAACGGGTTAATCCTGAAAAAACACATCGTGGAGAGCACCCATTCCGATACAGTTTACCGGGTTAACACAGACAACAACGCATTTGATTTTGGTTTGCTGCAGGTGAACACCTCGTTGACAAAGCAACTGGTGGTCACAAATACCGGCAATATTTCCCTTGATCTCACGCTGGCCTCTTCCGATCCATTCAGGATCAGCCTGGCCGACAGTTCATTTGAAAATTCCATTCACCTGACCCTCGCCTCTTTCCGGGATACCACGGTTTTTATTCAGTTTTCCCCCACCGAAAGAAAGAGATACAGCGACACACTCTTTATTTCCGCCGACAGTATAGCGACCATCAGGATTCCGTTGTCCGGATCTGCATTTGCCGGGCTATCCGGCGATATAACGCGCGACACGGTCATCTGTACCGACACCTTGCGGATCATCGGAGATGTCACCATACTGCCCTGCGTCAGGATGACCATCTGTCCCGGAACCTATGTCTATCTGACGGATAATTTCAGGCTGAATGTCGAGGGTGTTCTCAAGGCAGACGGAACCGTGCAGCTACCCATCCGATTCGGTTACCTCAATTCATGCGCATACTGGAACGGCATCTTTGTCATCAATCCGGATACCACCGACATCACTTCGCTCTCCTATTGCGATTTCCCCGACCGGAGCAACAGTCCTTCCATTCATGTTTTCAGGGGAACGCTGGCCATGGATCATTGCACGGTGACCAACAAATCGGGAAACGGAATCATGGCCGGGCCCCATTCCAGGCTTCTGCTGACAAACAGCATCCTCCTCAATACCTCAGGCAATGCTGTTACATGTGATTCGTGCGACCTTTTCAGCGTGCAGGGGAGTGATATTTTTAACAATGCACATGGAATTGTGATTTCAGGCGGCAGGGAGGTGCTCATCCAAAACAACCAGGTTCATGAAAACACGGCCGAAGGCATCTCCGGAATCAGCGATGCAGTGATCAGGGGAAATTCCATTTTTAAAAACAGCGGGGGAATATCCTGTTCCGGCTCCCATATCCGCATTGAAAACAACAAAATTTTTTATAACACCAAACATGGAATTTATTACGACATGGGAGACGGGGGCTGTTATATCATTCAAAACCTTATCTTCAACAATGTTAATTATGACGAGCCCGATACGCATGGCATCGGCATCTATCTTACCACCCGGTCCACCTCTTCACCCACCGGTTATGTGATCGGAAACACGATTTGCAACAATGCCTACATTGGCTTTGGTACCGATCTGTTTGGCATGGGCGTTCATGCTGCGACCTTCAACCTGCAGGTTTTCAATAACATCATAAACAATGTTGCCGGGACGAACTATAATGTGATGGTGTGGCCTGAAGTGAATTTAACCATCGATTACAACTGCATCAACCAGACAGGACTTCCCGGCGAGCACAACCTCAATGCAGACCCTGGTTTTGTAAATCCCATCACCGTACTAGGCATCCCGGATATTCCGGATTACGACTGGTCGCTGAAGGGTTCGTCCCCCTGTGTGAATACCGGCGACTCGACCCAGACTGCCTTTCAGCTGCCGCTTGATTTTGCGGGTTTGCCCAGGGTGTGCGGCAACCGGATCGACATGGGCGCCTATGAATACCAGGGGCCCTTCTCCATCCACGACAACGATCTCTCATCCGGCGTCATGGTTTACCCCAATCCGGCAGCCGGAGTTCTGAATGTGGTTGTGAACAGACCCGGTTCAGTGCAATTCTTGCTCAATGACATCTCCGGGAGGAGCCTGCTCCGGGAGACATTTGTACGGAGGATTTCTGCAAATCTGGAGCCTCTTACCCCTGGAATCTACTTTTACGAGCTCCGCGATGGCCGCGGGGTTATCAAAACAGGGAAAATAGTGAAGGATTAGGCTGCACCTGCAGATCATTCTGATTCCCGCGTCTCTTCCACCCGCAGATCATCGATGTAAAACAGCTGTTTTCCGGGATTCCAGATATAGACTTTCAGGATATCGCCGGGCGATTTGATCACAGGGAGCGGCACGGAGAGGCTGACCCGTCCCCACCGGTTTAACCTGAGTTTTTGCTCGTTCAGGTTGAGCGAAGAATAGCTGTAGGGCTGATTTTTGTGCTCGAAGGAGATGACCAGCAGGGTGTTTTTATTGCTTTTTTCAGGCAGGTTGACATAGGCTGCCACGCGGATTCCCCTTTTCAGCCCGTCACCCTTTAACAGCGTATCAGGATGGCTGGGATGAAGATCCGAAACACTCCGGCACAACCCCGGGCTGTATTCCATGCGGCCATCCATGACAAAAGCAAACTTTCCCCCATGCACGATATTGCCTGACAACAGGGATGGATCTCCGAAATCGCCGGGCATTTCGAAGGGTTGCAGGTAGAGGGTGTCGAGACAGTTTTTTGATTCAAGGATATCCAGCAGTGAATCGCGGATAGCGAAGTTGTCGGCCGACTGTCCGGGGGGCAGGGTCCTGGTGATGTAGCAATCGTAATTGCCGCCGCCAAAGGTGATCCATGGTTTTTCGGGCCTGAAATAATTGACCAGCCGCTGGTGCGGATTTTCCAGCAGCGAATCAACCGGGATCTTCGATTCATTGGCGCCGAAGTGGGCATCCCAGATCATCAGCGAGCCGGCCGGAATGGTGTCGAGGTATTTCGGATCGCCGAAGAGATAACAGCGGGCCGGCGACTTTCCATAGGGATCGGCGCCCAGGTAATAGGGTACATTGTTGTCGGTGTAGAAAAACAGCCGATGAGCATAGGTAGAAGACTTTATCCAGTTTGCCGCCTCCCTGATGGTGGTCTCTTCGGGGGAAAGCGGATGCGGTACGACATAAATCCGGAAGGGTGCGATCACCACGATGGCCAGGATGACAGTGCGGAAGACAGCCCGCACGATGCCCTTCTTCCCGACGACCTCCTCCAGCGCACCGTATCCTTTGAGTGCAACGATTGCCGCCAGGGGCATCACCGCCGCAAGCACCCGGTCCAGCCCCATCGAACCTCCCATCGCTTTCCAGTAGAGGAGGGAGTGAAAAGTTAAATAGAGCAGGAATGGCGCCAGGACCAGGAAAATCAGCAGGTTGTTCCTGTGGCGGATGACCTTATCACCGGAAAAAAGATGAAGGACAGCCGCGATGATCCCGGCCAGGAAAAGGATCTCCAAAGGCAATCCCAGGGTTGAATCGCGGCTCTCAAGGAAGTGCCACAAACTGCCTGTTTTATTGTAAATCGGATGGTGGTAGTTGATGGGGTAGGGAAACTGGGTAAAAACCCAGAAGAGATCACCGTAATAAACGCTGCCCAGCAGGCTGAAGAACAACACACCGGTTGCCAGGAAGGGGAGGGCTTTGTATTGCCGAGCCCACAGCAGGGCCAGTAAAAACAGGGGAAGCAGGATAAACCCCTCGGTGCGGGCAAAGGGGATGAAGGAGATCACGATGGCGGAGGCGATGTAATTTCCGCGGATAAAGAGAAAAACCGACAGGATCATCAGGAAGCTGAACAATATTTCGGTGAGGGCCGTAGGCATCATCATGAAATAGAGCGGGGTGAAACATACAAAGACCAGCGCGGGAAATGCCGGCTTCATTTTGAGCATCCCGGCAATGCGGAAGGCAAACCATGCGGTGAGGAGGCCAAGCATGGTGTTGAAAAGTTTCACCCCCGGCAACCCGAACTGGGCAAAGGGGGATGCCAGGATGGTGAAAAGCGGACGTCCCCAGGAATAGAGAAACAGGTGCGGGTATTTGAAGGCGTAATGGGAAAGGAGGTAATGGGTGATGTTATCGGCACCGCCGAAATACCCTTCCGATAACAGCGACAGGGTAACAAGCAGGATACAAAGAGCGGCCAGGATGACCAGATGGAGTTTATGCCTGAAAAAACCTGTCATGGATGCGTGTTCAACCGGCACAAAGATAGGAAAGGGGAGCAAGCGGGTTTCAAATTTCCTTAGATTTGTACGGAAATCAATTTTTCACGGTTTATGCGCACGGCTAAGGGTCTCCTGTTTTTTTTGATATTGCTGGTCCTCTCAGCCCCCGCACTTCACCTGGCCCTGAAGGTGATCAGGGAGCCCGACCTGCATGGCTATTATCACCAGACCGAACCCCCGTCGCTCGATTCCCTGACCTGGAAAAGATGGTTTTCCTCCGTTTTCCAGGACCCATTTGCAACCAGGGTAAACGACTATTCCGGCCTCCGCAAATCGCTGATCCGCATCAACAACCAGTATGACTTTACACTTTACGGACTGACCCACGCCAGGGGATTTATCCTGGGCAAAAGCGGGTATCTTTTCGAGGAGGATTACATTCATGAATACAACGGCGATTATTTCATCGGGCGGGCGGCCATCGATAAAAAACTGTCGCGCCTGAAGAATGTATCGGACAGCTTACGTGCCCATAACATCCCATTGATCCTGGTCTATGAACCGGGGAAGGCCAGTTTTTTTCCTGAATACATTCCCGGCCGGTTTCATCCTGAAAGTAAAAGGGAGACCAATTCCGACTATTTCATCCGGCGAAGCCGCCAGCTGGGACTCTCTTTCACAGACCTGAACAGCTATTTCCTGGCGATGAAGGATACCGCACGCCACCCGCTCTTCCCGCGTTATGGCATGCACTGGAGCCTGTATGCCGTTCCGTTTGCGGTTGATACGCTCAGCAGGCTGATTGAATCGGAGACCGGGAAGCAACTGCCCGATTTCAAGACCAGTAATCTCGCTACTTCCATGACACCGAGGGGAACCGATAACGACATTGGCGAATTGCTCAACCTGGCCTGCCCGCTGAAACCCACCCCCGGGGCCTATCCTTCCATTGTTTTTCAACCTGGTGCCAAGAAGTCAGTTTCTGCGCTGGTCATTGCCGACAGCTATTACGTGAACATCGTGGAGGACTACGGCAGCAAGTTGTTCAAAACACAGGATTACTGGTACTACAACAACAAGCTCTATCCATACCAGAACAATGATCCGCCCAGATATGTCGACAAATCGGATCTCAGGGCAAAACTTGAAACATATGATGTGGTGCTGCTCATGGTTTCAGAGATCAACCTTCATTGCGGATTCTGGAATTTTGCCGATGAATCTTTCCTGGCGTTTCATCCTGAGAAGAAAGATCCGAAACGGTACGACATCGAAAATGAGATCAGGAATGACCGGGAATGGTTCCGTTTTATGGTAGGCAAGGCCAGGGTGCAACAGAAACCGCTGGAGGAGATGATCAGGCGTGACGCCGAATTTACCTTTTTCTCCAAATACAGCAGCCTGGCCGGGAAAAGTTACCTGGATTCGGTCGACTACATGGCCTTAAGCATCAAAAACAACCCGGAATGGCTGGCCCTGGTCGAAAAAAAGGCCAGAGAACGCAGCATCAGTCTCGATTCCATGGTGATGCTCGATGCCATTTATTCCTATGATCAACTGAAAAAAAAGCATTAAATTTGTCTGTTGCTGATTCACTATACCGGCCTGCATGAATAGAAAAACCAAGAGACTGCTCGTTTTCGGCTTCCTGATCCTGTGTTCCGTTGTCATGCTGGCGTTGGGTTTGAAGTATTTTCCCTTCACCAAGGTGATGAAGATGCCCGCCGGTTCGGAACAGGTATTTGTCGATCCGCAAAAAATCAGGACCCTTTCGCCCAACACCCTTTACTTTGATTTTGAGCTGGCCCCCGGCAAAGAGATGCCCGGAGGATTCTACAAAGGGCAGGCCCACTCGGGGCAGTATTCGGTGAAGGCCTTCGGGCAAAACAGCTTCAGCGTTGCCGTTGAACGAACGGCCAGGGAGATCGGGGTACAAAACCTGAAAGCCGTGGCGCTGAGTGCCTGGCTGTATATATTTCCAACAAAGAAAGAGGTAAAGGGAAGCATGGTCTTCACCGCCTCCAACGAACTGGGAGTCAATGTGTGCTGGGAGGGGATCGGGGTGGTTGAACCCGAGGTTCCGCAGGGGAAATGGTTCAAGGTGAGCAAATATTTCGACCTCTCCAAAGTCCAGTTCAAGCCCGACTACAAGATCCAGGTCTATTTCTGGAACAACAGCAGTACCGACATCCTCATTGATGATTATACCATTGTCTTCGGCGGACCGGTCGACCGCCGCGGCGACTCGGCGTGGGTTGACATGACAAAACCGGCCGGATACACCCCCCGGTTCAACTATCCCCCTTTCCCTGTTTCCTATCTTGAGAAGGAGCCGGCGGGTACCTCCTCAAAGGTGGCTGAGATCTCCCCGGGCGACCAGGTGGTTGCCGGCAATTTCCTGAATACCGGCAACGACGGACTTTTTATCATCCGGCAGGATGGCCGGCCGGCCGGCTATGCCTTTTGCCCGGAGACCCGCGAATTCCGGAAAGTAACCCTGAACAACGCATCAGCACTGGCCCCGGTTCAGCGGGTCAATAAAATTCTGAAGGGCAAATTCCTGGGAAGCCAGGCCGACCAGCTCATCGTGAGCGGCGAAAAGGGCTGGGTGCTTGCAGCACTCGAACCAATTCCCAGCCTGTGTAAGGCAACGGGAGCTTTGCAAACGAGCCTGAAGCTCCTCTGGAAATCGGAGTTACCGGTCACCTCCATTTACGCCGGTGACTTCAATGGCGACCGCCAGGCTGAAATCCTGGTCATTTCGGACAACGGCTCATGGAAGGTGATGTCGTTCGACGCGAAGGCAGGTACCGGGGGCAACTGGAAGGTAATGGCCGAAGATGATCACGAACCGGTAAAGGATTGGATTAAAGGCAGCCAGGAGCCGGGCATCTCGGCCGGGCGATTCCTCCCGGGTTCCTCCTGCGACCTGGTTTTGACCGTGGCAAAGCGCAATGGGGAGAAAGCCTGTTCCTACACCCTGATGAAACTGAACCTTGCCCGCATGAAGTGGGATCCGCTCTACAGCGAGCAACAGAAACACGTGGGGAAAACCTTCGGGCCGGATACGCTCAAACCTTCCGACCTCTTTTTCACCCTCAATTCGCAGGCGGGGAACGAGGGAAAGGTATACCGGTACAACCGCGACTGGCGGTATGACCTGAAAGAGATCCGCTTCAACGATACCACCTTCAGGATTGTATCGGATGTCGATTTCCAGGGGTTCGACAAGGACCGCAATCCAAAATATTATGAAACGCTGACCCTGGTCCCCGGATATTTCCTGTCGCCTTCAGCCGGCACATTCCTGGTCATCGGATCGGTGAAGAAGGAGCGGCACTATGAATCCATATTACCCGATTTTGTCCAACGCTATGCGCTTCCCAATCAAAAGTAACCGCAAATCCATGAACCATCTCCTGAGATATATCCTGCTCTGCTTCTTCGTTCCCGGGTTAGTTATGTCGTGCGGACAATCTACGAAATCGCTGGAGGTTGCAAGTGAAGAGTTCGTTGTCAAGAACTTCAACCCCCTTGCCAACTGGAAACCGGACCAGATCCTCTACCTTGATTATTCAGATGCCATCACCCGGGGTTTTATCATTCCCACCGCCAGGCAGGTGGAGGGCGGATTGTTTCAACTCAGGTTTATGTTGAAAAACAAAGGAACCGCGCCGCAAAATTTCCGCTACAAGATCTTTTACCAGAATGAATCCTATAAATTCCCCGAACGTGACCCGGCCGACAGTACCCGGCAGCACCCCAATGCCTGGGAAAACTTTTACGGAAGCTGGGAAGATGGATCGCTCCTCTTTGCCGAAACAGGGATCATCCCCGCCGACAATGAGTTTCATGCCGTTGAAAGCACCTTCCGCATTGTCGGGAACCCAAGGGATGAACAGCGTTATTATTCGGGCAATCAAAACGACCGGTGGAAACGCAATCCCAGGGTTGGAAATTACAGCTTCATGCTCGTGGTCACCTCAGAGTTGAATGTGAAACAAAAGATCATCCCCGAAAATGTGCAAAACCTGGCCATGAAGAGTGAATCAGGGTTTGTGAACCCCTGGTTTTATTTTCTGTACGGGGCAGGAAGATCTTTGAAAAACACCATCATACAGCGATCTCCTTCCATGCTGAAGGTCATGGCCAGTCCCGATCCCGGTGCCGGCATCTACATCAATCCGGGCTCCTTTTCGAAGGAGGATGTGGAGAAATTAAAGATGAACAATTGCGGCCAGGATTCAACGCTATACCGGACTGCGGCCTTCGATCAGTTTTTCCATTACGTCGATCCGGCCACGAAGATGAACAACATCCCGGTGATTGCCGATATCCTGAACGGGAATTATTCAAGGCTGGACTACAACTGGAACAAAAGGTTTTACCGAAAGGAGGAGTTGGTGGCCATCACGGCCACGGTGACCAAACAGCCTTGTGAAACGGTCATCTCCGACCCCGTTGATCATAAAATCACCCTCCGGAATCCGAAATCGGAATTCGGAAAATGGCAGAAACAAAATGCCGGGGTGATCACCCGCCACGGGCTGACCTTCGGAAAATACACCCTCAAGTGCAAGCTGACCGAACTGCTGAACAGGAACAACATGTGGAACGGGGTGACCAACGCGATCTGGCTGATCACCCAGGCCCAGGCCGACTGGAACTTCCGCCGCGACTGCAACAACGCCGGGTACATGGCCAACTATTACGGCGGACAACAGGATCAGCGGGTGAAAAATGTGGGCTATTCAGAGATTGATTTCGAGATCCTGAAAACGGTGCCCTACTGCCCGTCATGGCTCCTGCCGCCTGCTTATTTCCAGGGGACCGATGACCAGAGCAATGTGCAGAACTGGAATATTCCTTTTCCCGAAGAGATCCTGGCCGACGATGACAAGATCATGGTATCCTGCACCAACTGGGACATGGCGTGCTGGCAGCCCGCAGACTTTACCGATGGCTGTTACCCGGTACATTATGAAAACAAAACCTTCTGGGCCCACCGCTGGGATAAGAACTACCGGGCGCTGACCCAGAAAACGCCGGAGCGCGACGACGAACTCTTCGCATCAAAATATTACTATTTCCAGATCGACTGGCAGCCCGACAAAATCATCTGGCGGATCGGACCGGAAAAAGACAAACTCCGCGTGGTTGGCTATATGGACGACAAGGTCACCTCCATCCCGAATAACCAGATGCTGCTGATCGTCACCCAGGAGTTCCACAACACCAAATGGTGGGTGGGTTCTGCCTATTCGCAGGACAACACCCCCTTCCCCAAGGAAGATTATGTCGGCGAAATTTTTGAACTGACCATTGAATAGGACTTGAAATAAAAGCAGGATCACAATTTAAATGTAACGTATGAAGATCATTGTATTAGGTGCCGGCCTCGTAGGAGGCCCGATGGCCCTCGACCTCGCAGCCGATCAGAACCTGACGGTTGCCATTGCCGACATTAACCAGGAAACCCTAGCGAAACTCCTCGAGCGGCAGAAATCCCGCGGTACTACGGGAAAAGCGATCACAACCCTTGTTGCCGACCTCAAGGACCCTGACCGGGTGGCCCAGCTGGTGAAGGATTACGACATGGTAATCAACGCGGTGCCGGGCTTCATGGGCTTTCAAACCCTCAAAGCCGTCGTTGGCGCAGGTAAAAATGTAGTCGACATTGCCTTCTTCATCGAGGATCCGTTCCAGCTTGACGAGCTGGCCCTCCGAAACAATGTGACAGCCATCATGGATATGGGCGTGGCGCCCGGCATGTGCAACGTACTCATCGGGTATGCCGACCACCTGCTCGACGAAACGGAAAATATCCTCTACATGGTGGGCGGACTTCCCGAAATAAGGGAATGGCCCTATGAATACAAGGCCGTGTTTTCACCCATCGATGTAATAGAGGAGTATACCCGCCCGGCACGGTACATTGAAAACGGGAAATTTATTGTCAAACCGGCCCTCTCAGATCCCGAGCTGCTGAACTTTCCCGGCATCGGGACTTTGGAAGCCTTCAACACCGACGGGCTGCGTTCATTGGCCCATACCGTGAAATGTCCCAACATGAAAGAGAAGACGCTACGGTATCCCGGGCACATTGAGAAGATGCGGGTACTGCGCGAAACAGGCTTTTTCAGCCAGGAGGAGGTGGAGGTGCAAGGGATCCGCATCAGGCCCATGGATCTCACAGCCAAACTGCTCTTCCCGAAATGGAAGCTGAAAGAGGGAGAGGTCGATATCACCGTAATGCAGGTCATGGTCGAAGGAAAGAAGGACGGCAAGGCTGCCCGCTACATCTGGGACCTCTATGATAAATACGATCCGGCCTCCGGGATCCATTCCATGGCCCGTACCACAGGTTATTCAGCCACCGTAGCCCTGCGCATGATCGCCGCCGGCCTCTATACCCAAAAGGGCATTTCTGTTCCCGAATTTATCGGAAAACGACCTGAATGCGTTGCTTACCTGCTCAATGGATTGAAAGAAAGAGGAATCGTTTACCGGGAAACCCATTAAAATTCATCCGGGTCAATCGCCTGCTTTTTCTTTTTGTCTTTGATGGGCCCGGGTGTTCCCTCTTCACCACAGTTGATATCCACGGAGAGGGGTTGTAACGGCGCATCGAAATCGCGTTTGGAATACCGCAGGCCGGGGTCGCCATACACCCGCTGCATATAGAGTGCCCAGATCGGCAATGCCATGTTGGCGCCCTGTCCGAGGGTGATGGTGCGGAAATGGGCAGCACGGTCTTCGCACCCTACCCAAACCCCTGTCACAAGGTCGGGCGTGATCCCCATGAACCAACCGTCGCTCTGGTTTTGGGTGGTGCCTGTTTTCCCGGCAATGGGATTATCGAATCCATACTTATACCGCAGCCTGATGCTGGTCCCGGCTTCCACCACCCCCTTCATCAGCTGGATCATCAGGTAGGCGGTCTCCTCGCTGATGGCCTCCTGCGATTTGGGATTGAAGGTCTGGAGAACATTCCCGTTTTTATCCTCAATGCGTGTGATGAAAATGGGTTCGACATATACCCCCTTGTTGGCGAAAACGCTCATGGCGCCCACCATTTCGTAGAGACTGATGTCGCATGAACCCAGCGCAATGGAATACACCGCCGGAATATCGCTCGTGACACCCATTTTATGGGCCATGGCCACCACGGCTTTGGGTGAATATTTCTTGATCAGCTGGCCCGATACCCAGTTGTTGGAGTTGGCCAGGGCCCACCGCAGCGTAACCAGTTGTCCGCGCCGCTCATCACTGGAACTTTCCGGGGCCCATACCTGTCCGTTGCCGAGGTCGATCACCGGCTGCACATTGGGATACCGCGAACAGGGTGATTCTCCCTCCTGCATGGCCAGGGTGTAAAGAAAGGGCTTAAAGGTTGAACCAACCTGCCGTTTGCTCAGCTTCACATGATCGTACTGGAAAAACCGGTAATCGATCCCGCCAACATAAGCCTTGACAAACCCCGTGTGCGGATCCATGGACATCAGTCCCGACTGGAGGAAGAATTTGTAATACCGGATGGAATCCATGGGGGTCATTACGGTATCGATCTCACCACGATAGGAGAATACCTTCATTTTGGCCGGTACCTTGAAGTCCTGGAGGATCTGGTCATCCGTATAACCTTCCGTTTTAAGGCGGGAATATCGGTCGGAACGGCGCATGGCCGAAAGCAGGAGGCTGATGGTCTCTTTTTTTGCCGCATCCGGTTCAAAAACAAAGGGGGCGTTCGGAATTCCTTTCCAATGTTCGAAGAAGGAGGGCTGAAGCTCTTTGCCAAGATATTCATGCATCGCCCTTTCGGCATACTCCTGCATTTTATAGTTGATGGTGGTATACACCTTGAGCCCGTCACGATAGAGATTATAGGGTGTGCCATCCTCCTTGGGGTTCTGGTTGCACCACTCGGCCAGCACCATGCGCAGGTATTCGCGAAAATAGGTGGCAATGCCGGTGGTATGATCCTGGAGCCGGTAATTGGTCATGTCGACCGGGATCTGTTTCAATGAATCGAGTTCGGTGGTACTGATATATCCATATTTCGCCATCTGGTGCATGACCGTGTTGCGGCGTTCAAATGCACGGGCGGGGTTACGAACGGGGCTGAACCAGGTAGGGGCCTTCAGAATGCCGATCAGGACGGCGGCCTCTTCAACGTTAAGCTGATCGGGCCCTTTGTTGAAGTAAGTTTTGGCGGCCGATTTGATCCCGTAAGACTGACTGCCGAAATCAACGGTATTCAGGTACATGGCGAGGATCTCATCCTTGGAATAATTTCGCTCGAGCTTCACCGCCGTGATCCATTCCTTGAATTTGATCATCACGGTCTCCCAGAAGGTCCTGTTCTGTTTGCGCGGAAAGAGGTTTTTGGCCAGCTGCTGCGTGATGGTGGATCCGCCTCCTTTGGACGATCCGGTGGTCATTCCCCAGAAAACCCTGAAGATGGCGATCACATCAATTCCCGAATGTTCTTCAAACCGGGCATCCTCGGTAGCGATCAAGGCATTGATCACGTTGGGGGAGAGGTCCTGGTACTGCGAATTCGATCGGTTCTCAATGTAATACTTTCCCAGTAACTTGCCGTCGGTCGAAATTACCTCGGTGGCCAGGTTGCTTTTTGGATTTTCAAGCTCCTCGAAGGAGGGCATGTTGCCCAACAGGCCGGAGGTGACCGAGATAAAGAACAGGGCGATCAGAAGGACCAGAACAACATAGGAGATCCAGAATCCCTTCAGATATTTCTTATACGGCACTTTTCTGGAGTGAGGTTTTGGCACTTCGTTCAGGATCGGAATATGTGAAATCGGGTTATTCATTCTTTTTCAATACGTAAACCAATGTCCCGCAGCCCTTGGAGTTCGCTGACCCGCATGGCCTGTTCCAGCTCGAACCCGTATTTTCCCTTCTGCCTGAACTGAACCCCTTTCTGCAGCAGGAACCGGCTGAACTTAATGTCGCCCATTCCCGATCCCAGCCATCGGCCGTCATAATCAGCCAGCGTGAGTTCGAGGGTATCGCGCGAGATTTTTCCGTCGGGGTATTTGGTGTTCAGGAAGAGGTAGAGGTTGCTGTAAGGATAGATGGTGGAATTCCGCACATTGAGATAAACATTGTACCGCAGTGCGATGTTTGATATGGTCACATCGAACTTCAGTCTCCTGTTTGCCTTCCAGACGCCGTTCTCCACTTCAAAGTTCTCTTCAAATATCCGGTTTGAATCACAGGAAATCATCATTCCCGCTAACAGAAGGACGAACAGAAGAATTTTCTTTCCAGGGTATATTCCCATGATGCGCTCTTGCAGCAGAAGTCGTTTATAAATGGTCGAAACGGGTGAGGTCGTCCTGGACTGCACCATTGTCAAATTCCGATTTTTTCTCGGTTATTTGTGCAAAATCTTCCAATTTTTCAGGCAGATTTCCCTTTTTATTCTCCTCCTGGATCGAGATCACGTTGTCGACCGGGATGGCCATCAGGTTGCTCGGTTCCTGGATATAGGAATACCACATGAGCCGCTGGAAAATGTCGGTTTTCTGATGTACGGCTTCCCCATGTTTGGTCTTCAGCCTGATTTCAGTGTTTGGCATCCCTTTGATGGCATCCACGTAGGTGTCGTACTCATAGTTGAGGCAGCATTTGAGTTTCCCGCACTGGCCGGCCAGTTTCTGTGGATTCAGGGAGAGTTGCTGTACCCGGGCCGAATTGGTGGTCACCGATTTGAAATCGCTCATCCAGGTTGAACAGCAGAGTTCCCTTCCGCAGGAGCCGATTCCGCCGAGCCGGCTTGCCTCCTGCCTGGCGCCAATCTGCCGCATTTCAATGCGCAATTTGAACTCCTCGGCCATCAGCTTGATCAGTTCGCGGAAATCAACGCGGTCCTCGGCAGTGTAATAAAAAATAGCTTTGGTATTGTCTCCCTGAATTTCAACATCGTTGATTTTCATGAGCAGTCCAAGCTGGTCGGCGATGGCCCGCGAACGAAACATGGTGGGAATCTCCTGGTCAACGGAGGAAATCCATTTTTCTATGTCGGTAAGCCGCGCCTTGCGGTAAACTTTTTTAATGTCATCAGGATTGGCCGAAGGATTCTTTTTTCTGAGCTGAAAACGGACCATCTCCCCCGCCATGCTTACAATGCCGATGTCATGCCCCGGAGATGCTTCAACGGCTACGATTTCTCCCACCGCCAATTCCAAATCGGGCGGTATGCGGAAATAATCCTTGCGGCTGTTCTTAAACCGCACTTCAACGACATCCACCATTTTCGATCCGGATGGAACCGGGATGTTGCTGAGCCAGTCGAAGGAATCAAACTTACTGCAGCTGTGCTGAAAAACAGTGTCGTTTTTATTGTAAAGTTTTGGAGTCTGGCAGCATCCGCGGCTTAAAAACGGATTATCGGGCCGCCTGACCTGATGGAACTCCTGCATGCCAAAATCTTCCTCATACACCTCTTTTGGTGTTGTTACTGCGGGCTGATCTGGTGTATTTTCAACGTTTTCCATATCCATCAAAATCCTCACAAAGGTATGATATTCGGTTTAAACTTCCGAACAAATTTTAGAGACAGGTCAAGGAAGAGCGTTGGGCCATGTGCATTGCGTTCAATGTGAAACAGGGCATCGTTGAGCAGGGTGTTGAATTCAACAAGCACATCGGATGTGATGAACGGTGAAAAACCCTGGATGAACCTGAGCTCTTCCCCCTCAACTCCCTTTGGAACCTCATGCCTGTAATTCATGGTTGCACAGTACCCGGTCACCTTGAGGGCATAGGTCAGGAAACTCTTCTGCTTTTCTCTTCCGGTTTTGGAGATCTCGGCAGCGAATCCAACCAGATCCGGGATCTTTCCTGCGAAACAAGCCCGCATCCAGTTGCGGAAAACATCAAAGTGAATGACATCCTCCTCGTTCACGGCGACATCGGAGTTGGCTGACCTGGGAATCTTGACCATCAGCGTTCGTGAAAGAATGGTGTTGATGATCTGTTCAGGCTCCTCCGAAATCAGGATAAAAAGTGTTTTTTCGGGTGGTTCCTCGAGGATCTTCAGGATTTTCGGTGCGGCGGAATAGAACAATTTTTCAACCATCCAGATGATCATCACCTTGTAATCCGATTCATAACTTTTGTAGCTCAGGGTGGTGATGATCTCGTTGCAGTCGTCGGCATTGATGATCCCCTGCTTGTTTTCGATCCCGATCGACTCATACCAGTTCTGGAGCCCCGCCTGGAAATTGTTTTCCAGCAGAAATTTCCGCCAATCCTCGATGAAATGCTTGCTTTGCGGTTTTTTGGTGACCCGCTTGGTGGTGGCCACCGGATAGATGAAATGCAGGTCGGGATGGATCAGCTTCTCATATTTTATGCAAGACCGGCATGTCCCGCATGAATCTATTTCATTCCATAAGATGTCCGGGCTTTCTGAATTCTCTTTCGTAATTCCTTTTTTACCGGTGCAGTTGATGAACTGGGCGTAGGCGACGGCCAGAGCAAATTTCTGGCTGTCCTCCGCTCCGAAAAACAACTGGGCGTGACTCACCCGCTGGTCCAGGACTGTCTGAATCAGTTTACGCTTGATTTCCTCATTTCCGGCAATTTCGCTGAACCTCATCTCATCAGGATTCAATGTGTCGTGCCACGAAGGGGACACGACTTTGAGGTTGCAAATTTAGCGGATTTTCCCGATTCAGAGGCTGCGAATTCATCGCCGGCCTATTTTAGGACAGCGGAGGACCGGCTTCATTGCCAGAAAATTTCAGGAACGGGCACCAGGGAGCGGAACATCAGGGAGGGTGTGGGTTCCGGGACCAGAGATATGGAACGGACCAGGTATTTCAGGACCTTCTTTTTCCTTCCTACAAAACTAACCTGGGAATTAACTTCTACCAGTTTGAAACGGATCAGGGTTGCCATGGCTTTTCCGGGTTAATGTTTGTCGATCTTGATTGTTTCAACATCTCCGGAGGTAAATATGCGCAGGAAGTATACCCCGGCAGGCGATCCGGACAGTGAAAAAGCGAATTTCCGTTCCTGTGTCAGCAAAGCGGTCATGATCTGTTCTCCCTGCATGTTCGACAACTCTATCCTCCCGTCAAGGGTTTCAGCTTCGCCCCGCCGTTCCAGCGTGAACATGCCGGTGGTGGGATTCGGGTAGACGACAAAGGAGGATTTGTTGGAGGAATTTCCGTTGACGGACATGATGATCATGTTGGAGATGGCCGGGTTACAGGAAACACACGAGAGGTTGGATACCAGGATACACGACACGCGGTCGTTGCCGGCGGGCACATAGGAATAGACCGGGCCGCCGGGGCCTACATTCACGTCGTTGACCCTCCATTGATAGGCAGGGGCCGTTCCCCCGTTGACCGGGGTGGCCGTGAAGGTGACGGTGGTTCCCGCCGGGACGGGGTTGGCCGACGCCGCGATTGAAACACCCACAGGCATGATCCCGTTCACCACCATGTTCACCGTGTTGGATGTGGCAGTATTTCCCTGGACGCATGCGGAGTTTGAGGTCAATATACAGGTCACGGCAGCATTGTTTACTACAGAATAGGCGAAGGTCCTTGTGCCGGTCCCGGCATTCACCCCGTTTACCTTCCACTGGTATTGCGGGTTGCTGCCGCCGTTCACCGGTGTTGCTGCAAAGGTGACCGGGGTGTTCGGGCATACCGGGTTTGCAGAGGGCGCGATGGCTATGCTAACCGGGAGTACCGGGTTGACGGTCATGACGACTGCATTCGAGGTGGCCGGGTTCCCGGTGGCGCAATTGTTATCAGCCGTTACGGTACAGGTTACCTCATCGTTATCGGATGGGGAGAAGGTGTAGGTTGGCGAGTTGGTTCCGGCCGCCACGTTGTTCACCTTCCACTGGTAGGAGGGGGCATATCCGCCGTTTACAGCGGTTGCGGTAAAGGCCACCACAGCTCCCAGGCAAACCGGGTTGGCACTGGCGGCGATCGAAACACTGACAGCCGCCACCGGGAGCTCTTCAATGATCGCACTCCCGTTCATCATGATGCTCTGGACCCCGTTGGTTCCTTCAACGGTATAGGTTCCGGCTGCCTGGCCCGGCCAGGAAAGGAGCAATCCGGTGCCGGGAACCGGGGAGCCGGCGCTGATGCCATTTTTCTTAAGCTGGTAGCTTACGTTCACCTGCGAGTTGCTCAGTGTGACCGGTAAGCCCGGACTACCCTCGCAGTATGATCCGGATCCGGCAACATCGTACACATTCAGTGCAGACTTTGTCCCGGTGATGGTCCCGAAAGAGGTCAGGCCATTGGCCGTAAGGAGGTGCAGCACCGGATCGGCTGCCTGGTAGGTGATAAATGGCAGCGGGTTGACCTTGACACAGGATATCTGATCTTCTGTTCCTGACACATCAGCCGGCACATACTGAAAAACGGCATTGCAGCTGAAGGAAGAAATGGAGTTGGAGGTGAGGTTCCAGTACCGGACCAGGTAATGCTGGTTGTTCGGATCTGCGGGGTATTTGGCATTCACCAGGTTGACCCCGGCATAATTTCCCGTTCCGAAAATTCCGCTGGTGAAGTTCAGGGTGACTGGCGAATATTCAGGTGTGGCCGTGTGGTCACCGACAGGGAAGGTGAAGCTTCCCGGGGCGGAGAATGCTTTTTTAACCTGGCCTGCACCGGTGGCGACAATCATTGCGGAGGATGAAGGGACTCCCGCGATCGTGGAGGAGCTCCCCAGGAGGAGGTCGTTCAGTCCAAGATTGAGGAACCCGTTGGTAAGTTTCAAATGGCCATTCGTTGTGACATTCATATTCAGGTCGATGCCGTCACTGTTGGCTATTTCAAGGGTCGAGTTTGTTGCGGCCGAAAGGATGCCGGTTCCGGAGATGGTTTGGGGACAGGTTCCGTTGAGGGTTACGGTTCCGGCGCTGGCCGGGGCAAAATTAAGGATCCCTCCGGCGCCGACTGAGATGTTGCCCCGGATGGAATGGCCTGGAGTTCCGGTCATGTTGAAGTTCAGCGTGCCTCCGGTCACGGTGAGGTTATCGATGGATACCGTGTTCCCTCCCTCCGCAGAGAGGGTCGCGCCCGGGGCGTCCAGTTCAAAATTGGCATAATTTCTTCCTGAGAAGGATAGGGGAACTCCGGCCGTGACTTTATAGAGACTCCCGGTCTGGAATACCACGACGCTGCCGGGCTGTGAGGCCCCGAAGGGATGGGCTCCTCCCTGGTGGACCAGGGTCGACCCGTTGGTAAATACGACGGATTGAAGGGAGGCCGTTCCAAAGGGATTTCCCGAGGAGAGGGCGCCTGCCGTAAAGGTGGATCCGAAATTAAAGGTGATCGCTCCCGGGTCGGTTGCTGTGAGCCGGTTTGCTGTTTCTGCAGAGGAGGAAAAGGCCATACTCCCGCCGATGGATCCTGTGGCCCCGTTGCCCAGGGCGATTGAAACAGCATGAACCCCGTCCAGATTTAAGGAACACCCGGCGGGGACCTCCAGGTCGGTTCCGGCCTCTCCGGCAATGGTCAGCACCGCATCCGCTTCACTTTGCAGGCTAACCCCGGTATTGCCGGAAAGGATCATCCGGGCGATTGCCTGGGAGGGAACGTGGGTAATTACGCAGGATGATCCATGGGTGAACTGCAGGATGTCGGTTGCCTGTGGCGTGGTGCGGACCGGGGTCCAGTTGGCCGGGATGGTCCAGTCGGCCGTTCCGGCCTGGTTCCAGGTGTAGCTTCCCGATCCCGAAGTCCCGTTGGCGATAATGGAAACATCATCAATACCCAGGGCCTGCGCGCTGGTAGTGGTGGATCCGCTTATGACAGAGTAATTCCAGGCAAGGTACAGGCTGCTGCCGGGAGCAAGGGTAACCGGCAGGTTTTTCGCGGTGATATAGCCTGTATCGCCCGGGGCGATGGGATACCCGGTATTGGCCGGATCGGCTCCGGCGAAACTGGTTAAAAAATCCGGTCCGGCCGAAGTCCATGCATTGCCATCCGCCGAATAATAGAGCTGAACGGAAAAGCCGGCGGTGTTGGTCCCGGCACGGTATTTTTCAATGGTATAGCTTACGGTAAAATCATTTACCAAGCTGGTTCCGTCATTTTGCAGGAGGAGATAGAGGTTCACACTTTTTGATGCCGTGCTGGAAGAAAGTCCGCCGAGTGACCGGTCAGTTGCGGTGGAAGCTTCACCGGCTCCAAAATTATAGATGCCATTGGGTGCGGTTGACGACATGTTGTTGCCTGCCCGCTGCTCGGTGGAGGTCCCGGCCGTGGCATAGGATCCGACCGTTCGCACGGTGGTGTGTTTATCCGCCTTCCAGCTCGAAGTAAGCGTGGCAGTGGCAGATGAGCCAAAGTTGAAATTTTCGGTGAAGGTACCTCCGGCCGAAATATTCACCTGCGCCCAACCCTGGTAACCCATACCAAAGGCCAGGATCATGAGTAACATGAAGGTTTTCATAGGTAAAAGTTTTAAATGGCACATAACAGAAAATGCAGTTGTTTTGTGCTTAATCAGCCAAAAGGGAAATGGTGGGAGGGATGTTAATAACTTTTACCTGGTTCGTGAGAATACAAACAGGACAGACAGCTTCAATGGCTGTTTTTCAAGTAAAAAGAAACGGAAAACAGGAATCAGATCACCTTCGCACACATGAACTCCCGGTTCATGCGGGCAATGTTTGAGCGGGAGATCAGCTTGGGGCACTCAGCCTCACAGGCATATGTATTGGTGCAGTTCCCAAAGCCAAGTTCATCCATCATTTTGACCATCTTTTTCACCCGCTGTTTGGCTTCGATCTGGCCTTGGGGAAGCAGGGCGAACTGAGATATCTTGGCAGAAACAAAGAGCATGGCGGAGGCATTTTTACACGCAGCCACACAAGCGCCGCATCCGATGCAGGCAGCTGCATCCATGGCCAGTTCAGCATTGATCTTGCTTACCAGGATGTTGTTGGCTTCGGCAGCGCCGCCGGTATTCACCGAAACATAGCCACCCTCCTGGATGATCTTGTCAAAGGCCGAACGGTCGACCATCAGGTCCCTGATCACCGGGAAGGGTTTCGCACGCCAGGGCTCAATGACGATGGTATCGCCATCCTTGAATTTTCGCATGTGAAGCTGGCAGACGGTCACAGCATCATCAGGACCATGAGGCCGGCCATTGATATACAAACTGCACATCCCGCAGATGCCCTCCCTGCAGTCATGATCAAATACCACAGGATCTTCATTCCTGCCGATCAGTTCTTCATTCAGGATGTCTAACATCTCCAGGAAGGAACAATTGGGAGAAATGTTATCAAGGGAATAGCTTACAAATTTACCCTTGGATTTAGAATCCTTTTGTCTCCAGATTTTCAGCGTCAGCTTCATAATTATAGGCATTAGGCATTAGGCATTAGGCATTAGGGAAATGGCCAGTGGATAATGCTTGGTTTTATTTTTTATCAATATAAGAATCAAGTTTTTGTAAAAGTTTATTAAACATTTTACCAATTTCATCAATTTTCCCGGTAACTGACGACTTTATTGTTTCATCGATATAGTTCAGATCTCTAGCAATGACAAACAATGTTTCTAGTTCATAAAGCGACCCCCTTGAGATTCTAATAAATTGAATATAATTTTTTGTCGAATCTCTTCCCCAGCCTTCTGCAATATTGGCAGGAATAGAAACACCTGCCCTCCTAATCTGGCTGGTCAATCCAAATACCTCATTTTGTGGAAAACTCTTTGTAATCGCATATACCTCATCCACCAGTTTTATCCCTTTCTGCCAAACAATCAAATCTTTATATGACTCAATTTTTTTATTCTCCATTCCCGTAAAAATCAAATCCCTAATGCCTAAAACCTAATGGCTAATGGCCAATCCCTAATGGCTAAAGCCTAATGGCTATTTATACACCCTCTGTTTCACCTCGATCTCCTCATAAACCAGATCTTCTTTGTGCAATTTGAACTGCCCTTCGGAAATATATTCCCATGCCGCCACGTACTTAAAATCTTCGTCATTGCGCTTGCACTCGCCTTCGTCGGTCTGGTACTCTTCGCGGAAATGGCCGCCACAGCTTTCGTTGCGGTTGAGGGCATCAAATGCCAGCAGTTCGCCTAATTCAAGGAAGTCGGCAACCCGGTTGGCCTTTTCCAGCTCAACATTCAGTTCATCCAAAGTACCTGGAATTTTTACATCTTTCCAAAATTCGGCACGCAGTTTCCGGATAAGTTCAATGGCCTTCTTCAGACTGGCTTCGGTGCGCGCCATCCCTACATTTTCCCACATGATCTTTCCCAGTTCTTTATGAAAATGGTCAACGGATTTGGTCCCTTTTACGGCTATTAACTTCTCAAGGCGTGCATTGACCGCTTTTTCGGCCTCAGCGAACTCTGCCTTATCTGTTGACATGCGGGCAACACGGATCTCGCCTGCGAGATAATTCTGAATGGTATAGGGCAGTACGAAATAGCCGTCGGCCAGTCCCTGCATCAGCGCAGAGGCGCCGAGGCGGTTGGCGCCATGGTCCGAAAAATTGGCTTCACCGGCAGCGAACAAACCGGTCACGGTGGTTTGCAGTTCATAGTCAACCCAGGTGCCGCCCATGGTGTAATGTACGGCCGGGTAAATCATCATCGGGTTTACATAGGGATTTTCATCCACGATCTTTTCATACATCTGAAAGAGATTGCCATAACGCTCTTCGATCACATTTTTTCCGAGGCGTCCGATAGACTCCCTGAAATCGAGAAACACCGCCAGTCCGGTCGGGCCAACGCCATAACCGGCATCGCAGCGCTCCTTGGCTGCACGTGATGCCACGTCGCGGGGAACGAGGTTCCCGAAGGCCGGATAACGACGTTCAAGGAAATAATCCCGACGGTCTTCAGCGATATCGTTGGCTTTCAGCTTTCCCTGACGATGCGCTTCAGCATCCTCCTTGTGCTTGGGAACCCAGATACGCCCGTCGTTACGTAAACTTTCGCTCATCAGGGTGAGTTTCGACTGGTAATCACCATGAACGGGGATACAGGTCGGGTGGATCTGTGTGAAGCAGGGATTTGCAAAAAAGGCTCCCTTTTTAAACATCTGCCAGATGGCGCTGGTGTTGGAACCCATGGCGTTGGTGGAAAGATAAAAGACATTTCCGTAACCGCCGGTGGCAACAACCACCGCATGTCCGAAATGGCGTTCCAGTTTCCCGGTGATCAGGTTGCGGGCAATGATGCCGCGTGCTTTTCCGTCCACAATCACGACATCCATCATTTCATGGCGTTCGTAAAGTTTAACTGTCCCCAGTTTGATCTGGCGGCTCAGGGCACCATATGCGCCTAAAAGTAACTGTTGTCCGGTCTGACCGCGGGCAAAAAAGGTGCGCGAAACCTGGGCGCCGCCAAAGGAGCGGTTTTCCAGCGATCCGCCATATTCCCTGGCAAAGGGCACTCCCTGTGCCACACACTGGTCGATGATGGCGTTGCTCACTTCGGCCAGACGGTAAACATTGGCTTCACGGGAACGGTAGTCGCCTCCCTTGATGGTATCATAAAAAAGACGGTAAATGCTGTCGCCGTCATTCGGGTAGTTCTTGGCCGCGTTGATCCCGCCCTGGGCCGCGATGCTGTGGGCACGGCGCGGAGAATCCTGGTAACAGAAAATCTTTACATTGAAGCCCATCTCACCCAGCGAGGCCGCAGCGGCAGAACCAGCCAGGCCGGTGCCTACGATGATGATGTCGAGTTTACGCTTGTTGCTCGGGTTTACGAGGTTCTGGTGGTCTTTATAATGGGTCCATTTTGAGGTCAGCGGACCTTTGGGAATCTTTGAATTTAATTCAGCCATGATGACTAACGGATAAGTAAAAAGTAAATGGGAATGATGATGAATCCTAAGGGAACGACGATGGCATAAAATGTTCCGAACTGCTGGATGCATTTGTTGTACTGCGGATGGTTCACCCCGAGCGTTTGCCATGCGGCCTGGAATGCGTGGTTGAGATGGAACCCAAGCACCACGAATAACAGGATGTAGAGGATGGAATAGCCCGGCATCGCAAACAGTTTCTGCGTGATCACATAAAAATCAGGCTCTCCGTCGGGTGACATGTTCGGATTGGATACCCACCCCAGTTTGATGAAATAAAAATTGATGAAGTGGATGATCAGGAAGATCATCACGATGCCTCCCGTGTATATCATATATTTCGAGAGGAAGGGGGTATAGGTTTTGTTGGTAACCATATACCTCTCCGGCCGTGCCATCCAGTTCTGAACCTGCAGGATGATCCCGATGGCGACATGAAAGATGAAACCGGCGAAGAGCACGATCTCAAAAACCTTCACGATGTAATTCGTCCCCATGAAATGGGCCGCGGCAGAAAACCATGCGCCGCCGTCATCGCGCAACAGACAAAGGTTGATACCCAGATGTACCACCAGGAAGATCATCAGGAACAGACCCAGAAAAGCCATCCAGATCTTTTTTGTGATCGAAGAAAAACGTAAAAAAGAGGAATTCATAACAAGCTTTTAATATATTTGTTCGTTGTTTCAAAATTAGGACGAAATATTTAGTAAAAAATAAATTCACCCATTATTTTCACAATTCAAAACGAGTCTAAATTATGTTCCCAGCAAATGTTTACAGTGATCGGCGCAGAAAACTACGCAACGAAATCTCCGGCGGAATCATCCTGTTTTTAGGCAACCAGGAGGTCCCATTTAATTATCTGGCAAATACTTATACATTCCGACAGGACAGTAATTTCTCCTATTTCTTCGGACTGGATCACCCCGATCTGGCCGGTGTGATCGACCTGGATGAGGGAAAAGATTGGCTTTTTGGAAATGATGTGGATATCGACGACATCATCTGGATGGGGAAGCAACCCTCGATGAAAGAGCAGGGCGCCAAGGTAGGAATTGAACACACCGCCCCGCTGAAGGAGTTGAATGATGTTATCGCCAAAGCACGAAAAGGAGGAAGAACCATTCACATTGCGCCGGCTTACCGCGGTGAGACCATCATCTGGTTCAGCGATCTGCTCGGGATCCCGCATCTTGAATTGCCGAAGCACGTTTCACAGCCCCTGGTCAAAGCCATTGTCAAATTCAGGATGAAGAAGGATGTTCTCGAAATCGCGGAGATCGAAAAGGCCATCGATGTTGCCTGGCTGATGCACACCACGGCCATGAAGATGGCCAAACCCGGGGTGATCGAACGCGAGATCGCCGGAACCATCGAGGGCATCGCCTCAGCCAACTGCGGACCGGTTTCCTTTCCCGTCATTCTTTCCATCAACGGACAAACGCTGCACAACCATTATCACGGGAATACGCTGACCGAAGGCCGCATGATGGTGATTGATACGGGGTGTGAAACCGAACTGCATTACGCAAGCGACATTACCCGCACCGTGCCGGTGGGCGGAAAATTCAATGCCCGTCAGAAGGGGATTTACGAGGTGGTGCTCAATACAAACCTCGCCGCCACGAAGGCGGTGAAACCCGGGGTTCCCTTCAAGGAGATCCACCTTCTGGCCGCAACCGAAATTGCAAAGGGCCTTACCGCCCTGGGCATCATGAAGGGGGATCCGGCGGAGGCCGCAAAGAAGGGCGCCCATACCCTCTTTTTCCCTCACGGACTGGGTCATCCCATGGGTCTTGATGTTCATGACCTGGAAGGGATGGGAGAGAATGTGGTCGGCTATGATGAGGAGGTGACCCGCAGCAAGGAATTCGGGCTGGCCTTTCTCCGCTTCGGACGGAAACTCCAGGAGGGATTCGTCATGACCATCGAACCAGGCATCTATTTCATTCCTGAACTGATCGATATCTGGAAATCGGAAAACAAGCTGGCAGAATTCATCAACTACGACGTGGTGGAAACCTACAAGGATTTCGGCGGCATCCGCATTGAAGACGATGTACTGGTCACCGCAACCGGCCACCGGGTGCTTGGCCGGCCCATCCCCAAGACGGTTGAGGAGGTTGAGGATGTGATGAAGTAATATCGTGACACCTGACGCGTGACGCGTGACAAAAATTTCGTAAATCGTCATTGGTTATTGGTAATTGGTAATTAATCCTTCGTTATGTCATTTTTTAAATTTCAGAAAAAGAACATCTTCTTCACCGATGAGGGGAAGGGGAAGGCCATTGTTTTGCTGCATGGCTTCACGGAATCTTCAAAGATATGGACATCCTTTGCCGCTGAGATGTCGAAAAGGTACCGGGTGATCACCATCGACCTGCCCGGTCATGGTAAAAGTGACTGCCTTGGCAATGTTCACAGCATGGAGCTCATGGCGGAAACGGTATGCTCCCTGCTGAAAAAACTCAGGGTGGGAAAATGCCTGATGGTCGGCCATTCCATGGGCGGTTATGTGACCCTGGCCTTTGCAGCAGCCTATCCGAAGATGCTCCGGGGTTTGTGCCTTTTTCATTCCCATTGTTTTGCCGACACCTCGGCCGAGCAGGAGAACCGGAACCGGACCATCGCCATCGTCAGCCAGGATAAATTCAGCTATGTCGCGCAGTTCATCCCCAGCCTTTTCCCGGTGGAGGTGCACAAGAAGTTCGCAAAGAAGATTCAGCGGCTCATCCAGCGTGCCTCCAAAATGCCGAAGGAGGGCGTAACTGCCGCGCTCGAAGGAATGAAAACCCGCAAGGATCAGTCAGAGCTGCTGAAATCCACCACCCTTCCAGTCCAGTTCATCCTTGGGTTAAAGGATTCGCGGGTCCCGGCAACACGCATCTGGGAGATGGTTTCATTGCCTGCGGTGAGCGAAATCCACCTCCTGCGCGATTGCGGGCACATGGGGTACATCGAAGCGCCGGAAAAAACCTTTGAAGCGCTTGCCGGGTTTGCAAAAAACGTATTGTAAGAGGTAACAGGGTGACAGGGTGACAAATTTTTCCAGTCACGCGTCACGCGTCACGTGTCACGATTTTCCGTCACGTATAAAAATGCATCTCCCGGATATATTTCCAAACGCGTTCGGGCATGAAATGCCGCATGTCGCGTCCCTCTTTGATTCCCTGGCGGATGAAGGAGGAGGAGAGGGTGATGAGCGGCGCATCGACAAGGGTCAGGGCCGGGTGCCCGTCGAAACTTCCTTTTTCGCTGCCGGGCCGGGGATAGATATAGAAACGATATTGTTTCAGCAACACTTCGTAGTTCTTCCATTTATGGAACGACGGAAAAATATCGGTGCCGGCGATCATCACGAACTCTTTTTGCGGGAACTTCTCACTGAGATAGGTCAGGGTGTCAATGGTATAGGATGGCTGGGCAAGTTTAAATTCGATGTTGGATGACCTGAAGCGCGGATCCTCCTCGATGGCCAGGTTTACCATGGCCAGCCTGTGATGGTCGGCAAGCAGTGTTGATTTTTCTTTCAGCGGATTATGCGGGGAGACCACAAACCAAATCTGTTCCAGGTCGGTATATTCAACCATGTAGGATGCAATCATCAGGTGCCCGTTGTGGATCGGGTTGAAGGAACCGAAGAAGAGACCGGTTTTGGAGGTGGAGGGCAAGGGAAGAATGAATTACGATATACGATTTACGATTTTTTTTGATTATTTTTCAAGGAAGGTTTCCACCAGGGTTACGATTTCGCGGCATTTTACCTCCAGGTTGTCATTGATGATGATCTTGTCGAAGTGCATGGCAAAGGTAAGTTCAAACGCAGCCTTGTCAACCCTTTTCCGCAATGTTTCGTCCGATTCGGTGCCGCGTTTCCTTAACCGGTTCTCGAGTTCTTCCACCGAAGGCGGTTGAATGAAGATGGCCAGTCCCTGTGATCCGAAATACTTTTTCAGGTTTAATCCGCCGAGCACATCCACATCAAAGATGGGTGTTTTCCCCTGCAGCCAGATGCGCTCCATCTCCGATTTCAGGGTTCCGTAATAGCTTCCCGGATAGACCTCCTGCCACTCCACAAATTCATCACCCCCGATCCTGGCTTTAAAATCATCTCCGGAGATGAAATAGTAATCCCTGCCGTCCGTTTCTCCCTCCCGTTTTGACCGGCTGCAGGCCGATACGGAAAATTCGAGACGGGAAATAACCTTGACCAGGTGCTTCACGATGGTGGTCTTCCCTGCCCCCGACGGCGCCGAAACAATGATCGCTTTCCCCTGCATAACCCTGTTACCCTGTTACCTTATTACCCTGTTACCTTGTCACCTTGTTACCCTGTCACCCTGTTACCCTGTCGCCTACAGAATATTCCCCAGCTGCTCCTTGATCTTCTCCAGTTCATCCTTCATCCTGACCACGATTTTCTGGATCTCCGCATCGCTGGCCTTCGACCCGATGGTGTTGATTTCGCGGCCCATCTCCTGGGTGACGAAACCCAGCTTTTTGCCTTGTCCCCCGGCATCCTGCAGGGTTTCAAGAAAATACTGGCAGTGCTTCAGCAGGCGGACCTTCTCCTCGGTGATATCCAGCTTTTCAAGATAGTAAATGATCTCCTGCTCAAACCGGTTCTGATCGGGAGCCGAACCGTTGAAATCGCCCGAATATTTGGAGAAATCTTTCAGCAGCCGCTCCCTGAGTTCGTGGATGCGGTTGGTCTCGAAGGGCAATATGGCATCAAGCAATTGCAGGATGGAATGAACGCGCTTCAGCATATCCTCCTCAAGCACTTTTCCTTCATGTATGCGGAATTCATCGGCCTGGCCAATGGCGTCGGCAATGGCCGCGGAAATCACCGTCCAGTCATCTTCATTCATCTCGTCGCGGCTGGTTTGCATCACCTCGGGCATCTTTACCACCAGCGACAGCAGATCGGGCGTTGATTCCAGATGCAGCTCGGATGACAGCGCCTTCAGCTCCTCGGCATATTTCTTTGCGAGTTCGTGGTTGATGGAGTAGCTCAGCATTTCGCCCGTCACCTCGGTCCCGATGTAAAAATCAATTTTTCCCCGCTCAAGCCGCTGGGTCAGCAGCGTACGCACCTCCCACTCCTTTTCACGAAAATAGCCCGGGATCTTCAGGTTGATGTCGAGCTGCTTGCTGTTCAGGGTCTTGATTTCAATGGTTAACCTCCGTCCGGTTATGTCAACGGCGGTCTTTCCATAGCCGGTCATCGATTTAATCATATCTTTTTTTATAGCAAACTTAAACAAAATTATAGTATTTCAACGTTTGACTATCATGGTGATTGATTCCTTTTTGTAAATTTGAGCAGGAAATTAGTTACAAATACCTAATGAGCGAATGGAGTTCCAGGTTATTGACGACACTTTTCAGTACTACAATCTAATGCTCGGCGATATTGCGCAGGCAAAGGAGTATATTTACCTGGAGACCTATAAATTCGCCAATGATCACATGGGGATCCGGTTTCGCGATGCATTCACCAGGAAGGCCAGGGAGGGGGTGAAGATCAAGATCCTGATCGATTCGTGGGGAAAGGGGCCGGTCTCTGAGTCGTTTTTCGCCGAACTTATAAAATATGGCGGCGAGGTGAGGTTTTTCGAAAAGATCAAATTCAACAGCGACATTTTCACCCGCGGCCACCGACGCGATCACCGGAAGATCGTAGCCATCGACGATAAAATCAGTTACATCGGGTCAGCCAACATCACCGGGTATAACCTGAACTGGCGTGAGTTGTGTCTGCGCATGGAGGGTGCGATCGCCGTATCGTTCAAAAAGGTGTTTCACGAAAATTTCAATGCCTTCAACCCGTTCATCATCAGCAACAAGGTTACCTTTACACGCAGGATCAAGTCGGGTACTTTCGAAATCATCCGCGACGTCCCCTCCATCCAGTTCCAGCGGTTACGAAAACGTTATACCCAGCTTATAAAGGAGGCGAACCGTACCGTGGTGATCGAAACGCCCTATTTCCTTCCGGGGTTCCTGCTGCGTAAAGCCATGATGGATGCAAGCAAGCGGGGGGTGACTGTGGAGGTGATCATGCCCAAGCACTCCGACATGCGGCTGGTGGATATCCTACGAAATAAATACCTCGGACTGCTGCACGATGCAGGGATCAAACTGCTTTTCTACCTGCCGCATAACCTGCACGCCAAGCTGCTGATGATCGATGACGAAATTTTCTCCATTTCGAGCGCCAATTTCGATTTCCGCAGTTTCCGCTACCAGTACGAAATCGCCCTCATCGGAACCGAACCTGAAATTGTGACACAGTTACAGGAACACATTGCCGAAACCATCCGCAACTCCCAGGGCCTCGATTACCTCGAATGGAAACGCCGCCCCCTGATCGAAAAAATATTCGAATGGATCCTGCTGCCGTTCCGACACTTTTTTTAAGAAGAAGTTTCTCTTTTTTTAGTCCTGTTCACCACATACACCCCGGTAAAGATCAGCAGTGCCGCCACGATTTTGGGAACGGTAATTCCCTCCTGCCCGATGGATACCGACATGATGCCGGCAATGACCGGCTGCAGGTAACTGTAGTAGCTGACCACGGTGGTGCTCAGGGTTTTGAGTGCGAAGTTGATCAGCAGGTAGGCCACGAAGGTATTGAGCACGATCACATAAACAATGCCTACCCAGGCTCCGGGCGTGATGGCTGCAAAATTAATCTCCAGCGCCGGCTTGATTGAAAAGGGGAGGACAAATAAAAATCCGAAAAAGGAGACCCATTTCAGGATGGTGGTGGTATGGTATTTTCCCACCAGGGGCTTGATGAGCACAAGGTAGAGGGCGTAGAAAACGAGGTTCAGGAAGATCAGGATGTTCCCCAGTGCGTGATTCCCGTTAAAATTCACCTGATGCGGATGTCCGTAAAGCACGAGTATCAGCACCCCGCAAGCCCCCAGGGCAATCCCCCCGGCCTTTTTCCAGGTGATCCGCTCGCCGATGAGCAGGCTGGCAAACAGCATCACCATGATGGGGTTCAGCACATGGATCAGCGAAGCATCCACCGGGGTGCTCAGGTTCAGTCCTTCATAAAAAAGAGCCTGGTTCAGGGCAAATCCGAACATGCCGCATACAGCCAGCATGATCAGGTCCTTTCGTTCAACCTTCTCAGGTACGAAGAGCCGCTGAAACAACCAGAAGATCAGGGCTCCGCCAAGTAAACGGATAAAGATCAGCTGCTTGGGCGACATCATCTCCGGCATGAGCCCCTTCACGATGCTGTAAGCAAAGCCAAAGATGAGCGTCGTGCTGAGCAGGGCCAGATGGGCCTTGTAGGTGGTCTTCATCCTGCAAAGATATAATAAAAGACCCTGCCGGGGGTGAATGCCGGGCAGGGTCTTTTGCCTTTAGTAAGGATGAGCAGGGATGCAGATTACGAAATCTTGATCTCCTTTTTAATTTCAACTTTTGCCTCCTCCTTTTTCGGAAGTGCAACCTTCAGAATTCCGTTTTCATAATCGGCTTTGATTTTATCGAGGTCGATGGTCTTCGGCAGGGTGAAAGCCCGGCTGAATGATCCGTAATAAAACTCTTTCCTTGAATAATTCTTGCCGACTTCACGCTTCTCATCTTCAAACTCGGCCGAAACGGTCATGATGTTGTTCTCCAGGCTGATCTTGAAATCATCCTTGTGCAAACCAGGAACTGCAATGTCAAGCTGAAATGAATCAATGTTCTCAATGATGTTCGCTGCAGGATCGCTGAAACGCTTTCCAAAAAAATCACCAAGATCGTTGTCAAAAATGTTATTTACCATATCCGATAAAGGATTTCTGTGCTGCCATTTTATGAGTGTCATAGGATACGCTCCTTTCTTTTTGGTTAAACTTGTGTTCGTTGCCCAAAAAAGTCAAATCCTGTACCTCAGGAAAAAATCAGAAAAAACAGGACATCTTGGCAAAAAGCTACAAATAAAAATGACAAATTGGCAAAAATCATATAATTCCAGGTGGAAAAGAAGTCAAAAACGTAAATCGTAAATCGTAAATTGGTTTTTTATCCGCAATGCAGGTAGGTGTTCACCAGCTTCATGATCTCCTTCTCATTGTCCTTGATCGTTTCCCGGAGATTCTGGTCTTTAAAGCTCTTTAAATACTTCACAAGTCCGTCGATGATCTTGGGCGGGAAGATCCCGTGTTCCTCGTAGATCGTGCGCTGATTTTCGAGCGATTCGGCCGATTGCCAGCAGGAGACGGGGAGTTGCTGCAGCTGGCTGACGCGTGATTTGTTTTTTTCCTCGAAGATGTTAACATCAACGTACGATTTTTCCGCAAATTCCAGGGCGTTTTTCATCTCGATGCCGTGCCGAGCGGCCACGGTCAGTCCGGCAAAAAGAAGGTAAACATCCGCGGAGCCATCGGGACAGCGGAATTCGACCGTCTGGCGGCTGCCAAATCCGGCTTGCGTATCTTTTTCCTTTGGATTGGCGTCGGTGATCATGTCGTGTTTGCTGCCCCATCCCAGCGGGACCCTCACCAGGACCGACCGGTTGCGGTCGCCCCAGCAAATATTGGTGGGCGCCTCCTGGTGCGGCACCAGCCTGAAATAGCTGGTGGGGATCATGTTGCCGAAGGCGGTAAGCGATTTCGACAGATCTAGATAACCGGCAATGGCTTTTTTCGCTGTGGCGGATAATTTGCCGTCGTCGAGCATCACGCTTTGCCCGTTTTTCATCAGCCGGGTGTGCACGTGCATCCCGCTGCCGGCCTTACCGGTGGTTATTTTGGGGGCAAAGGTCACGGTAACCCCGTATTTATAGGCCAGGGAACGAAGCACCCACTTGGCGATCATGAGCTGGTCGGCGGCATCTTCAAGCCGCACGGGGGTAAACTCAATCTCATTTTGTTCGTAGGAGAATCCCGATTCGGTAAAGTTGCCTACCTCCGAATGTCCGTATTTGATGAATCCGCCGCACTGGGCAATGGCCTGCATGGCTTCGGCCCGCAGGGTCGACCATTTGCAGAAGGGCGATGATTCGTGGTAACCGCGCTGGTCGAAGGCCTCAAACAGCCGGTCCTGCTCGCTGATGATGTAATATTCGAGCTCGCCCATCACCTCGAACGAAAACCCGGTCTTTTTCTTCAGGACCTCATGCGATTTACGCAGGATATATTCGGGGGAATTGGCGAAAGGCTGCCCGTCCTTGTCATAATAGGAACAAAGCACATCGAGGGTCGGAATGGCCGAAAAGGGATTCACAAAGGCCGTGCGGTAACGTGGAATGACATACAGGTCGGAAGATCCGGCCTCCACGTAATTGGGAAACAGACTTGACCCGTCAACCCGCTCACCCGCGCTCAGGATGCTGTCGAGATGCTGCCGGTCCTTGATGATGAAATTCAGCGTTTTCAAACGGCTGTCGGCCGCCGAATAACGGAAGTTCAACATCCGGATGCCATTGGCTTCGATGAAACGGATCAGATCACCTTTGGTAAAGTCGTCGGATTGCTTGTCAAGAAAATGTACAAGGGGATTGGGATTCAGCGAGATGGTTGCATTCATGGATCGTGAAATTCTGTTAAAATCAAAAGCAGACAAAAGTAAGATTTTTTTATAACTTTGATGAATTAACTCTGTCGGGCAATCTGCATAAAATGTCGAATCTGAATGAAATAATTTTTTTCTCCTCTTTCCTGCTGTTCATTGCCCTCATGCTCGGAATTGACCTTGGTTTTTTTCAAAAAAAAAATCATGCCCTCTCGTTCAAGGAAGCCATGGTCTGGACCATGGTATGGGTTTCGGTATCGGTGGGTTTTTATTTCCTGATCCGTTTTCACGGGAACCTGATTCATGGAAGTGATACCCTTGAAAAGATCCAGGGCCGCATCGACACCTACCATCACCCGATCAGCATCACCGGGTTAGGCCTTCAGGAAGCCATCAGCCTGTACAATAAAAACCTTTCGCTGGAATACATTACGGGTTACCTGATCGAATATTCCCTTTCGGTCGACAATGTATTTGTGATCGTGATGATCTTCATCTCCTTCAACATCCAGCCGAAATATTTCAAACGGGTGCTGTTCTGGGGGATCCTGGGCGCCATCATCATGCGTTTTCTCTTCATTTTCGCGGCGAGCGCCCTGATCCAGCGGTTCAGCTGGTTCCTCTATGTGTTCGGGGTCATGCTGGTGATCATCGGGATGAAGATGGCCTACGATTTCCTCTATGGAAAAAAAGACGAACAGATCGACACGGAAAAACATCCGGTGGTCAGGCTGGTCTCCCGGTTTTTCAGGGTGAGCCACGACGAACACGCCGAAACCTTTTTCATCCGACAGGAGCGGAAGCTTTATGTAACGCCTCTGTTCATTGTCCTGATGATCATCGAATTCACCGACGTGCTGTTTGCCGTCGATTCGGTGCCGGCTGTATTTTCGGTGACCCAGGATCCCTACGTCGTGTTCTTTTCCAATATATTCGCCATCCTGGGGTTGCGTTCGCTGTTCTTCCTTGTGATGGATATCATGAACCGGTTCCATTACCTGAAGATGGGGCTGGCCGCGTTGCTTACCTTTGTGGGGGTGAAGATGCTGCTTCATTCGGTGTTTAAAATTTCCACCAACAATTCACTGCTCGTCATCGCCTCCATTCTTGTTGCCAGCATCCTTGCATCGAACCTTCGGAACCTGTACATCAGGAGGAACCTGAACAAAAAAAAGATTGAATGATGCCGGCGCCGGTCGGGGCCTTTGCATTTGCCGGGCGCGTTGGTCAAATAACTTATAATTGATGAAAAAAGTCCAGGAGGAACAACTGGAAAACCAGGATATCGAGATACGGCTGGTCGTGGAGGCGATCTACCAGAAGTATGGATACGATTTCCGAAACTACTCGCAGGCCCATGTGAAGCGGCGGATCCTGAACCGGTTCAACCTGTCGGGGATGAAGAATATCACCGATATGATCCACGAGGCGGTCTACAATCACAAATTCGTTGAGCAGATACTCATGGACCTTTCGATCACGGTGACCGAAATGTTCCGCGATCCAAATTTTTACAAGGCCTTGCGCGAAGAGATCATTCCCATCCTGAAAACCTATCCCTCTCTCAAGATATGGCATGCCGGCTGCGCAAGCGGGGAGGAGGTTTACTCCATGGCCATCATCCTGAAGGAGGAGGGCCTCTACGGAAAGACCCAGATCTACGCCACCGATTTCAACCCGGTCATCATCAAACAGGCCAAAGACGGGATCTATCCCATCAACAGGATCAAGGAGTTCACTATGAATTACCAGAAGTCGGGAGGCCGGGGCTCTCTTTCCGACTATTATACCGCCAGCTATGAAACGGTGAAGTTGCTCGATTCCCTGAAAAAGAACATCGTGTTCGCGACGCATAACCTGGTGACTGACAGTGTTTTTGCCGAAGTTAACCTGGTGGTTTGCCGCAATGTGCTCATCTATTTCGACCGTGAACTGCAGGATAAGGTGATCCGGCTCTTTGTCGAAAGCCTGCCCCCCGGCGGCATCCTCTGTCTCGGGTCAAAGGAGAATCTTCAGTTTTCCGATCATTACGACCAGTTTAACCCGCTGATCCCCAAGGAACGCATTTACATTAAAAAATATCAATTATAACCCGACCGGATTTGACAACCAGAAGAAGATACGAAGCGATCGTGATTGGTTCCTCAGCCGGGGGGCTCAATGCCCTGAAGGTCCTTTTCAGGGGGCTCAGCGAAGGATTCCGTATTCCGCTGATCATTGTCCAGCATATCAGTGCAGATTCGGAAAATTACCTGATCCAGATCCTCAACGACATCAGGGTGCTGCAGGTGAAGGAGGCCGATGAAAAAGAACAACCGATGCCGGGAATGGCCTACCTGGCCCCTCCCAACTACCACCTGCTGCTCGAACCTGACCGCACCTTCACCCTTACCATCGATGAGCGGGTGAACTATGCGCGACCCTCCATCGACGTCCTTTTTGAAACAGCCGCAGAGGCCTATAAGGACAAGCTGATCGGCATCATCCTGACAGGGGCGAACAACGACGGAAGCCGGGGGCTGAAAAGGATCAAGGATCTTGGCGGTCTTACCATCGTGCAGGATCCGGATACGGCCGAGGTTGAATCTATGCCCCGCGCCGCCATCCAGGCCACATTGACCGACCATATCCTTCCGCTGGAAGAAATTGCCGCCTTTTTAAATTCACTGAACGAAACTCAATCAAATAAGTAAAATCGACTCAAATGAACCTTCTGCCTAAAATACTGATAGTTGATGACAACGTCAATAACATGTATGCCATTGAAAAACTCCTGGCCGACCTCGAAATCGAAATGGTGCGTGCCAACTCCGGACCCCGGGCCATTGAACTGACCAGGGAACATGAATTCGCCCTTATCCTGATGGATGTTCAGATGCCGGGAATGGACGGGTTTGAAACAGTGGAAATTATCCGTCAAGATGAGAAGAATGAGCTGCTGCCGATTATTTACATCACGGCGATCTACAACGAAAATTATTACCGCACCAAGGGATTGAAATCAGGCGCCGTCGATTTCATCGCCAAGCCGATCGTGGCCGATATGTTCATCGGGAAGGTGAATATCTTTGTGAATCTTTACAAGCAGCGCAAGAAGCTGGAACTGGAGATCATCCACCGCACCGAAATCGAAGTGGAATTGAATAAGGCCAAAAACATAGCAGAAGAGGCCGCCACGGCAAAGCAGCAGTTCCTTTCGACCATGAGCCACGAGATCAGGACCCCGCTCAATGCCATCATCAATACAGCCAACCTCCTGCGTGAAGAGGATCCTCGACCCGAACAGCTCGACAACATCGAGATCCTTCAGTTCTCCGCCGGGAACCTGATGAGCCTCATCAACGATATCCTCGACTTTTCCAAGATCGATTCGGGGAAGATTGAATTTGAGACCGTTGACTTTGACCTGCGCAAATTATGCAATGGCATCCGCCAGAGTTTCGAATATGAAGCCGTGCGGAAGGGACTGGAGCTCGTTTTTGAAATATCCACATCCGTTCCTGCCGTGATCCGGGGCGACTCAGCCCGTTTGTCGCAGATCCTCATCAACCTCGTGGGCAATGCCCTCAAGTTTACGCAGAAGGGAAAAATTTCGGTGGAGGTCTCCGTGACCGGCGATTTCCCCGAAGATACCGAATTCCTGTTCAAGGTGATCGACACCGGCATTGGCATCCCCGAGGATAAGCAGCAGTTTATCTTTGAAAGCTTCACCCAGGCCAGCTCATCCACCACGCGGAATTACGGGGGCACCGGACTGGGACTGGCCATCACGAAAAAACTGATCGGTTTGCAGGGAGGTTTTCTTGAGTTGAAGAGCAAGCCCGGGGAGGGAAGTACCTTCTCCTTCACCCTTAAATTCAGCAAGAGCCAGAAGAAGCGGATGGAGGAGGAACTGCTTATGAAAACCGCGTTTGGCAGCCTGAGCAGGCTAAGGGTCCTCGTGGTCGAGGATAACCTGGTGAACCAGAAGATCGTCTCGAAATTCCTCGCCAAATGGGAAGCCTCCGTCGATATTGCCGAAAACGGGATAATTGCCGTAGCCATGGTGCAGGAGAAGGAATACGACGTTGTGCTGATGGACCTTCATATGCCTGAAATGAACGGGTATGATGCAACCCGGGCCATCCGGTCGATGGAGGGCGATTATTACAAGAGCCTGCCGATCATTGCCCTCACTGCATCAGCATTCCTCGAGGACCGCGATAAAATATACACCTATGGAATGAACGGATACATTATCAAGCCCTTCAATCCGACCGAATTGTACTGGAAAATAGAGTCCTATCTTAAATAAAGACGGCTGAACACCCTCAGAGTTTGCGGAAATAATGTTCGAGCAGCTCCTGGGCTGCCTTATAGGGATTTACGTGCCCGGTGAGGATATCGCGTTCCAGCTTTTCCTGCAGGTGGGAAATCTCCTTACGCGAGAAGAAATGGCTGCGGAGACCCTCTTCAATGGTTTCGATCAGCACCTGCTGACTTTGTTCCATGCGCCTTTTCTGGAAATACCCCGACAGGATGGTCGCCTCCCTGTGTTCCATGATGATTTCCCACACATGGTCGATGCCCAGTTTCGACCGGGCCGAGCAGATATCCACTACCGGGATCCAGCCGCTGTCGGGAGGAGGAAAGAGGTGCAGCGCATTGGTATACTCAACCCGGGCAACTTTGGCCTTCTGGATGTTGTCGCCATCGGCCTTGTTGATCACGATGGCATCGGCCATTTCGATGATGCCCCGCTTGATGCCCTGGAGTTCATCGCCGGCGCCCGCCAGCATGAGGAGCAGGAAAAAGTCGACCATGGAATGAACCGTGGTCTCCGATTGCCCCACGCCCACGGTTTCGATAAAGATCACGTCGAAACCGGCGGCTTCGCAGAGGAGGATCGTTTCGCGGGTTTTCCGGGCCACCCCGCCAAGGGAACCGGCAGCAGGGGAGGGGCGGATAAAGGCGTTCGGATCGACGGCCAGCGTCTCCATGCGGGTCTTGTCGCCCAGGATGCTGCCTTTGGAACGGGAACTGCTCGGATCGATGGCCAGCACGGCCAGCTTGTGGCCCCTGGCGGTAAGGGTGGTACCCAGCGCCTCGATGAAGGTACTCTTGCCAACCCCCGGCACCCCCGTGATCCCTACCCGGATACTAGAATTCCGAACTTCACTATTGGTAATTGGCTCCGCCGAGCTCCGCTTCGCTTCGGTTGGTAATTGGCTCCGCCGAGCTCCGCTTCGCTCCGGTTGGTCATTGGTCATTGGTAATTGGTTCCTCGTCTCCTTGAGGCACGCCGCAATGACCTCCTGTGCCTGTTCCTGGTGCCCGGGCAGGGCGCTTTCGACCAGGGTGATGGCTTTGCTTAAGAGCGTGCGATTTCCGCCGAGGATCCCTTCGATGAGCTCACCGGTACTGTGCGATTTGCTTTTCCCGGCTTTAAACCGTTTCAGCATCTCCTCATTGATCCGGCCGGGCTGTTCGATCCCTTCCATGACATTCAGCGCCGATTGATGTTTTCGATCCATATAGAAGTCAAAGATACAGGAAATTATTTTTCAGCCACTTGTTCATTCATTATTTGAAAATTCCTATCTTTGCACCCCGAAAACTCTTCGTAGCTCAGTTGGTAGAGCAATTGACTCTTAATCAATGGGTCCCAGGTTCGAATCCTGGCGAGGAGACAGCAGTAGCAAGGGTTTCAGAAGGTCCAAAATCTGAAACCCTTTTTTTGTGCAAACAATTTGCATAACAAGTGGTCGGGGAATTATTTTTTTCAATTGGCGATTTTTGTTTTTGAAATCCATTATTGATGATTCGGTTCAATCAAGAAGTCAGATGCAATTGTAGTCATTATGTGCCAATATTTATTTTAACATCACTTTGGACTAAGGGGAGTTCACCATCCTGAGAAAATTCTGTCGTTACTTGGAGCTCGGGGGTTACTGCAGTTGTCCGCTTCTGGGCTGTTACCGAATAATGTTTACTTGATGCATCTGGATCATTTGAGAATAATAGAACATAACCGACTGCAGAGACAGTTGATATAGAATTCCAGTCGGTTTCCGTCGCTTTTCACCTGTTGTGTCCCGCCCGGGGTACTTTTCAAGCTTAAAACCCGCGTCAATCGCGGGTTTTTCATTTCAGGTAGCCAAATGGGTACCCAAAACATTTTCTCTGCTTTTTATTTCAATTCAACCATCCTTTTTTAAAGAACCAAGGTGGATAATGAATAATATTATCCTTATCCCGTATTTGGCATTCCCTCAATTATCGCCTTACGAACATCCAGGGTGATACTTTCTATCTGCCTGTTATTTGCTTCAATGATGATTTGGTGACATTCCTTTAGAGGTATCATTTGACTTTCAGAATAGTTAGTGCTTTGTTCCAGAAAATTTCTCATTGAATCCGCCAGGATGACTCTGTCATGCCAGTCCCCGATCATCATTTCTGATTTATTTAACCTATTGATAACCATTTCTAAGTTATCTGAAGCTTTGATTGCAAAAACAAGAGAAAGCACTGTAGACAATTCTTTTATATGTTGTCTCACCTTGTGAACATTCTCCTCACCATCGCCTGTTTCAAGTAATTCCTGAATTAATTTGATTTTGGAATGAATATACCTTTTGGTTTTTTTCTGAAGTGTCGATGACGTGATTTTACTAACTTCCTTTTTTATCCGTTTTTCAATCCTGGAAAGTTTTTGCTCATTAAATTTTCTGATCTCTTTGAGGAATTCAATGGTCATCTTCTTTTCCTGCATCAACAAGTAATTGTTGAAAAGAGTCATATCGAATCCTGCAAACTCTGCCCTGGTCATTAAAAGCATGTTGACCTGAATCTCCCTGATCCTGCCTGAGGCACGATATAGTTTTTTAAAGATTTTCTCAAATTCAGGATCCTTGTCGCTTTTTGCTCGTACGATCCTCAAGAGATCAACGATAGCTAAAATTTTCTTGACATCCAGCCTGGCACGGTGAATATCCTTTGATGCTCCGGTTATTCCGGCTTTGTAAATGTTGACCAGGAAGGAAGCAGTTCTTTTACGGTAGAAACGAAAAAGAAATTCATCAATTTGGTACTCAGGGTCATTCTTCATCAACTGTGTCGTTAACTTGATGATTATATTGGTTACCAGGATTGTTCATCTTGTTTTTTACATTTTTCAACGACTTGTTCCAATTTTTATAAAGCAAGATTCCTGCTGAAGCTAAACGCTCCATTCTTGTTTGCGAAACATGGATAGTGACCATGTCTTTGAGCATGGTATTCCTGCAGTTCTTCCAGTTCCTCATCTCCTCGATCAAAACAAGGTCGAGAAATTCTTCAAGTTGGGGAACACGACCAGCTTGATGGTGGTATTTAATTCTTTTGATACTTTGTTCAAAAGAATAACCATTGGTTTTTGGATCGTTTTCAATGCGTTTTAGTAAATTCTTTGCTTTTCTTTCAAAAAGCAGAGACAGAATCCATGTTGTCTCCAGATAAAAACCATGTTTGAATGCCAACCCTGCATTACTGACGGATAAAATTCCTTCCTTTTTACCCTTATTAATTTTTTGCTTTCCTGATTTCATACCACTGTTAATTTCATTATTCCATGACAAAATTAAAATAGAACCCTTCAAATATACTTGTTTTCCAGTAATTTAATACTTATTTAACATTGACTATGTGTCCAAATTGTAAATTTACCAACAAATTATTAACCAGCTGAAAATCCATGAGAAAACCAATGCTTGCAGTCATTCTTATGATAATTTTATCCATTCCTGTTTTTTCACAAAAGCAACGTCCCAGATTGATAGTGGGAATCGTTGTAGATCAAATGCGGCCAGACTATTTTACAAGATTTTACGATCAGTTTGGTGACGGAGGTTTTAAAAAATTGATGTCTGATGGTTTTACGATGTGGAACATTCATTACAACTATATTCCAACCTATACGGGCCCGGGGCATGCCTCCATTTATTCAGGCACTACACCAAGATATCATGGAATTGTGGGCAATGACATTTACTACAGGGATGCAAAAAAATCAGAATATTGTGTTAATGATACTTTCAATGTTGTCGGCAATAACATCGCTGAGATCGGAAAAGGCATGTCCCCGCATCGATTAATCGCTACGAATATCTGTGACGAATTAAAGCTCTGCACCAGCAAACAATCAAAAATTCTTTCCATCTCTCTCAAGGACCGTGCTGCGATTCTTTCGGGAGGACATCTGGCTGATGGTGTTTTTTGGTTCGACCAGAAAACCGGAAATTTCGTCACAAGTTCTTATTATTCAATGAAACTTCCTTCCTGGCTAGAAGTATTTAACGATCGGAACCTGGCATTTAGTTATATCAATGAGAGATGGACGCCTTTATATGAGAATGGCTATTATTCAGATTGTGTAACGGATACAACAATTTGTGCCATTCTGAAAAACGGGGAAAAGGTATTGCCCGTATTTCCTCATAGCCTACAGCTAACGTTAAATTCGAAGGATGCGAAATACTCCCTCCTTTATAAGTCCCCGCTGGCCAATACCCTGCTCACTGACCTGGCGATTGATGCAATTAAAAACGGCGGACTGGGCATGGGTAAAAATTTCGACTTCCTTGCAATAAGTTATTCCAGTACTGATGTAGTAGGACATTTGTATGGTCCACATTCAAAAGAAATCAAAGACACCTATTTACGGTTAGACCAGGATTTGGAACGTTTGATTAACACACTTAATCAGACAATAGGAGAAGGTAACTATGTGTTGTTTTTAACTGCTGACCACGGGATACCGGAAAGTCCCCAATATCTTACGAATCAAAAAATTCCGGCCGGATATCTTTATCATAAGAACTTGATAAAACTTGCTTCTGAATTCCTGGATACCCGGTTTTCCTCGGGGAAATGGTTAGATACATTGATGAATGACCAGTTCTTTTTAAATCGGAAGCTGATATCAGAAAAAGGATTGGATTTAAAAACTGTTCAGACTCAATTGGCAAACTATCTAATGCAACAAAAAGGTATTGCATTTGCATATACTGCTTCTGAAATGAATGAAAGCGAATTTAATGCCAGCATTGGCATGTGCATACAAAACGGATTTCAACCCAAACTCTCAGGCGATGTTTTAATCGCTATGGACCCCGGATATTTTGAATATGAAGATGGATATTTGGTTGAGCATGGATCCGGATATAATTACGACACCAATGTGCCTCTGATCTGGTTCGGACAAAATATTAATAAAGGCGAATCCTGGCAATTGCACTATATAACTGATATCGCTCCAACCCTGTCTATGATTTTAAGAATTAAATATCCAAGTGCATGTATCGGAAATCCGATAATAGAAATCACTGGTCAAAAATAAATACACCTATAATTAGCTTATTATCAATTACCTGATTAAACAAGTATGAAGTCAATCAGAAAATCCAAAAAGAACCTCCCACAGGTACATATTCTCGGAGATTTGCAGGATGTTAAAAACCTGGTTTCAGCAGTGAACAAGAAGAGGACCATTGTATTATTCCACGATGGGGAACAGGATTCATTTTATCTTGAGATTGATGACGAAATCCGGGAAATACGCCAGAAGGACATCTCCCGCTTGGAAAAAGACTATAAACTGATCATATTTTCATTTTTTCCAAGCCGTAAAAAAGTTGAGCAATTGAAGGAAGAAGAACCAGTGGTAAAGGAGACGGATAAACGTGAGATTGATGTTCCTGAAAAAGGAAAAAAAAGAAAAAAACTGTTAAAACGGTGAAGCACGAAAAAGCATCACAAAAAGGGCAGGGAGGAAAAAAGGGAAAAGTAAGAAATAAATGATTTTGATAACAAGCAATAAATCCGCAAAGAATGGACCTGGTCACACCGAATGATATTTTAAGTGCAACCTCCATGTTAAAATATCCAGGTGGGGAGCGGATTGCATCACATTTGTTCAGGATAATGAAACTGGATAAAATCAACAATGCATATGGTAAAATATATGAACTCCCCCCGGATGAATTTATTGATGCTGTTATAAAAGAACTTGGAATTCATTTTCGGGTTTTGCCTGATGAGTTCCAGAATATCCCCAAGAATGGCCCGTTTATCACGATTTCAAATCATGCTTATGGAGGAATTGATGGCATCATTCTCCTGAAAATCCTTCCTTCGGTTCGCCCGGATTTTAAAGTTTTAATGAACTTCCTTCTGGCAAAGATCAAACCCATAGAAAGTTTTGGATTCAAAGTCAATCCGTTTGAAAGGCTTCCGCAGGTAAATTCCAGTTACGGCGGATTGAAAGAGGCCCTGGTACATCTGAAGAATGGTCATCCTGTTGGAATATTTCCTGCCGGGGAAGTTGCTGCATTGCAGTTAGGAACCGGAAATATCACAGATAAAAAATGGCCACATTCCATATTAAAGCTGATTAGAACAGCCCAGGTGCCAATTGTACCGGTATATTTTGCCGGTCACAATAGTATATTATTCAGCCTTCTTGGGATGATCCATCCAATGTTAAGAACAGCCCGTTTGCCGGCTGAAATGTACAATAAAGTAGGGAAAGAAATCCAGGTCAGGATCGGCCGGCCGATTTTGGTTAAGGACCAGTCAAGATTCAAGGATATCAGTGAATTCGGGAGATATTTGAGAATGCGGACATTTTCCCTGGGAATTCAACCTGAAAAACACAAGCGGCTCTGGCCATTTACATTACACAATCCACAACCTGTTATTTTTCCTGTTCCTTCAACCTTGATTGTTGATGAAATTGAAAAATTGAAATATGGTGACATCCTGTTTTCACTTAACGATCATTTTGTTTTTTGTGCTCCTCCAGCCCAAATTCCGAATATCATGGTCGAATTGGGCCGTTTGCGGGAAATCACCTATCGGGAGGTTGGAGAAGGGACCAACAAGTCCTGTGACCTTGATGAGTTTGATAAATATTATGACCAGCTTTTTATCTGGGATGATTCCGAAAAGATTATAGTTGGCGGTTACCGAATAGGATACGGCAAGCAGATTCTTGAATTGCATGGTATTAAAGGGTTTTATATACATACCCTTTTTCACATCAAAGATGAATTTGCACCTGTGTTGAATTTATCCATTGAACTGGGCCGTTCCTTCATTGTCAAAACTCACCAAAAAAAACCATTGTCACTGTTCCTGTTGTGGAAAGGTATCCTGAAGGTAGTCGTCAGACATCCTGAATACCGTTACCTCATAGGGCCGGTAAGCATCAGTAATGAGTATCGGCAGCTTTCAAAAGCCCTGACGGTGGAATTTTTGAAGAAAAATTATTACAATAAAGAATTTGCTGCGTTTTTCACCCCGAGAAAGAAATTTGTTCCTGAAACCAACCCGGTGATAAAGAAAAGAGTGTTCCATAAAATGACCGGGAACAAAATCAGTCTCCTGGATAATTTTATTCAGGCTTTTGATCCTTCCTTTCAGACCCCTGTTT
>SESC01000016.1_pt1 | contig 84983 bp, 79 predicted proteins | sample 3171431 | NCBI WGS metagenome assembly SESC01 (sample SAMN06051868, study PRJNA518727) | freshwater metagenome | biome: subpolar coniferous forest; feature: holomictic lake; material: water; isolation source: holomictic Lake 227, 8 m depth | place: Canada: near Kenora, Ontario | collected... | reverse complement strand
TGTGGTAAGTTCGCCGGTAAGGTCCAGGATCCGGGCGGCGTTTCCCCTTCCCCCGCACTGCATGAGAAGGCGACCGCCAGGCACCAGGCTCTGCCGGACGGCTTTCAGGACGGACAGATGATCTTTAATCCAGTGCAGGCAAGCAAAGGACACCACCAGATCGAATTCCTCAATAAAGTGCAGCTCTGAGGCATTGCCCACCCGAAAAGAGAGATTAGAATGATCTCTATGCTGGCCGGCAGCAAAGCTGATCATCTCCGGGGAGAGGTCTATTCCCAGAACACTGCCAACCGGCACCAGGCCGGCCAGGTGGGCGGTGATCCGACCATCACCGCACCCAATATCCAGGATTCGTTCATCGCCGTCCAGCAACAGATCGGCAATTAGAGCCATGGCCCAATTGTACTGGGCCGAGGAGCTCTTCTGGTAATCGGCTGGGTCCCATTTGTGCATTTCAGGAGTGCTCGTCATCGCCCTTAATCTGCACATGCGTTTCTTTTTTGTGGGTCAGCCCCTCCAGAAGCTTGGGCACAGCCTCGGCCATGTGCTCTATTAACGTATGTTGGGTTTCCTTCAGCCGCTCTACCCGCACACCATCCTGGTCGATTATTATCACGGCAACAGGCTTCATCCCCAGGCCCCCACCTCCTCCGCTTCCGCCCGGATTGTCCGCTTTTCCCGCGCCGGAACCTGCTCCAAAGCCCATGCCTACGCTCATCAGAGGGATGACGGTCTTGCCCTCCACTGTGACCGGATCGCCCACGACAGCCTTTGCGGTGAGGGCATTTTGCATCTCCCCGGTTATTGTTTTCAGTATTTCGGTCAGCTCTTGCATCTTCTCACTACCTGCCAATGGTTTCACACTCCTGTTAATAATAGTCAGTGATGGGTGAAAAAGCTTTCTTCTTCTCCTTGAACTTTATCAGGGCGGTGAGAAGATCATTGTAGGGAGTGGAGATACCATAATCCCTGGCATACTGGGAGATGGCCCCGTTCAAAGCATCAATCTCCGTTTGCCGTCCCAGCAAAATGTCCTGCAGCATGCTGGCCCGGTGGCCTACCGTGGGGGGAAGCTGCCTTTCCAGCAGATAATGGTAATACTCATCTGCATCCTGATAAGGAGCCGCTACCCCTTTGGCCTTCATCACGAGAAAGATCTCCTCAATTATGACCTTGATGATGCCAGTCGTCTCTGCATTTTCCCCCAGCTTTCCATAAGCCACTTCGAGCAATGCGCCGAGCGGGTTCAAGGAGCAGTTGTAGAGCACCTTTCCCCAGATGGCCGCCCAGATGTCATCCTTGCTCACAATTTTGCAGGGAATACCGGAGAGGGAGAGATCCTCCGAAAGTGCCTGCAAGAGCGGCTGGTTCACAGGCAGGAATGGCTCGCCTAGCAAGACATCGTCGGCGTTGACAGTGACCTTAGCGTGGCCCGGATCAATGATCTCGGCGCCAAAGATGACGCGCCCACCCACCGTGCGATCTTCTCCCACCTGACGGGCGATGGCCTCCCAGTTGTTCAGGCCGTTTTGCATGGAGACCATGATGCCGTCCTCTTTGAGCCGGGATGCCGCATCGAGAGCTGCTGCATCTGTGTCCTTTGATTTTACACAGAGCAGGATGATGGAAAATTGCTTTTTCGAAAGCAGGGAGGAAAGAATCTCGGTCTCATGCGCCGGAACAATGTGTTCTCCCCAGATGCCTGTGATCCTCAATCCCTTCTCCGAAAAGATACGAAAATGCTCGCCTCTGCCTGCGTAGGTCACACTGCGACCGATTTTGTGCAGAAATGCGCCAAGAACGCTGCCTATGGCTCCTGCACCGTAGATGAGATAGTCCGGGCTGATGCCTGGTTTCATAAACAGGGGAAGGGTTTGGCCACTTAAGAGGGTTTCGAAAGGCCTTTGCATGTAAAGCCTTCGAAAAGCATAAATTTTAGAAATTATATTAAAGAAGCGGATGGAAAAAATCAGGAAAGGCTTTTATGAGCGCGATATTTGGTGAGTTGCTGACCTTCCAGCAAGAGAAGGGACAGGAAGTCAAATTGGTGGTCAACGGTGATGAGTTTTATGCTCAATACGAGACACAAGAAGGCTACTCCGTAGTTTACGACAAGGAGCTGGGCTTATTCTGTTATGCCCTCCAAAAGGATGGAGCCTTTTTCTCCAGCAAAATCCCCCTCAGTAAAAGCCCGCCCCCGGATCTGGAAAAACATCTGCAAGAAGCAGGCAGCGTTCGCCTCGCCAAAGCCGAACAGAGCGCCAAAAGAAAGTGATAAGCAGTATCTATGAATGAATTGAGGTCAGGTGGTCAGGTTTGTCCCGACCTCAATTTTTCAATATCCTTTTGCATATCGACACTCATTTTGGCGTTATCGAGTTTTGAAGCCGCAATCATGGGAAGTATTGGGTCATCATACTTTATCCCCACGAGATTCGCACCACGTAGATCAACATTCACCAGTGCGGTCCTGTTTAAATAGGCATTCCCCAGATCCGCCCCGGAAAGATTTACATTTTCCAGGAAAACCGCATTAAATTCAGCATTTCGGAGGTCTGCATCCTGAAGATCAACCTCATTAAGTATCATCCAATTCAAGCTTGCCGATCTCAACACGGCACCCCGCATGATAGTTCCTCTTAAGTTCATGGATTCCATTTTACACCCGGATAGGTCAGCCCCGGATAAGTTAGCCTCATCCATATCTGCTTTAATGATCTGGACACTCCCAAGATCTGCCTCAGACATATCTGCACCGCTAAGATCTGCATTGTCTAATTTTGTGTTTCGGAGGTTAGACTCATGCAATTTGGCCCTTGGCAAGTATGCCCTGGTGAAGTCCGAGTTGCTGAGATCACATTGGCTCAGGTCGGCTCCAAATAGCTCTGCTCTGGAGAATTGGCAACGCATAAGTGCGCTGCCACCAAGATTCGCCCAATTTAGTCTGGCACCTACCAGATTTGCTCCACCCAGATCCACGCCTTTCAGGACAGCAAGACTTGCATCAGCACCAAGAAGCCTGGCGCCCGTCAGACGGGCACCCGTCAGATTGGCCCCACTAAGCAAGGCACCGGTAAGATCAGCCTGTTCAAGATAGGAGTTAGAGAGATCAGAATCCTCCAAATGCACTCTGGCTAAAATTGCGCCGATTAGTCTTGCTTCAACAAGTCTAACTCTATGCATTAAGGCATTTTCCAGGTTCGCACCGGTTAGATTCGCCTGGAAAAGATCGGAGCCGTCCAGACAGGAAGCCATAAGATAAGATCCGGATAGGTCCGCATGACTCAGGTTTGTACCGGTCAGATTGGCAAAACCCAATTTTGATTTGACCAGCCGGGAATCAAAGAAATTCGCTCTCGAACAACGCGACTCGGATATATCCGCCCCGGAGAGGTCTGCATGGGAGAATGTGGCATTAATCAGGTTCGACCCGACCAGGCTTGCCCCGCTCAGATTGGCTCCAATCATTTGAGATTGCTGGAAAGTGGCCCGGTTCATGAATGCTTTTACGAAACTTGCTCTATCCAGATTTGCATAGCTAATTTTCACAGCCGACAAGCTGGCCTCATTCAGCCTGGCACCGACTAGAGTCGAATTATCCAGCATGGCCTGATCCATAAAAGAACCGGATAGATCAGCTCCGGTTAGATTTGAGTCGATCAAGTAGCTGACAGGCAGGTAGGCACCTCTGAGATCGGCATGAGAGAGATCTGATCCATGAAGATCAACGGCTGGCATGAATACGCCGCTGAGATTGGCTCCGATAATCCGGGCGTTGGAGATGACGGCCTGTACTAAAAAGGATCGATAGAGGTTCGCTCCGCGAAGATCAGATCCCTGCAACTCAGAATGATTCAAGTTTGCCCCTGACAGGTTCAGGCCGCTCAGGTTCATGCCCATGAGCAGGGCATGATCTTTGAAAGGATTTTCTTCGATTGCTGATGAAATTGTAGATAAAAGAACGAAAAGCAAACACACCCATAAAACCAACCTTATCACAGAAATAGCCATGACAATACTATCTGCACTACTACTATTAATTTTTAATCAGGAGTGAACTTCGCCGAGTAGGCAATAAGATAAACCACACCAATTCAGAAAAAAAGAAAGCGCCTATGATTTTGGCAGCTCGCCCACAACATTTGATTCGAGATAATACATATTATTCAGCTCTTTATCACTCATGCCCGGGAATATTGCCAGTTTTTTCTGCATAATCTCCTTTTGCTTCTCGTCTACAAAAGATCTGACATTGCCTGGAACCATTTTGCCAAAAGGTGCCAGCTTCACTCCGCCTTCCGCCAGGCCGTACCCCCATTCCTGTCCGGGTTGAGAATTCCATGTCCCGTTATGCACAGATTCTACAATATCGGTCATAATGGGTCCCATGTCCCAGATTGCGCCCGTGAGGCATACGCGAGGAGAGAAACGGCCTACATCTGAACCGGAAGATATGAAGTAAGTGCCCATCTCATCAGCCGTTTGACCCGTCGTATCAGAATTGGACGCATGGGTTATGATATCGCACCCCTTATGGATAAGTGATAGGGCTACAGCCCGCTCTTTTCCCGGGTCGTACCAGTTTCCGATCCACTCCACATAAACCTTAGCATTGGGGTTGGAAGATGCGACTCCCCTGGCAAAGGCATTGAGGTAATTTATTACCAGGGATGTGGGAAGGGCTGCGGCAAGAGCGATCTTGTCTGTCTTGGTCATATTACCTGCCACGATTCCAGCAAGATACATAGCCTCATACATCTTTTCGTAATAAACTCCGGCATTGGGGGCCAGTTTTTCTGTCCCTCCGCCCAACATGAAAGTGACATCCGGATATTCAGGAGCTACTTCCTTGATTGCATTTATGAGGTCGTAGCTGTGACAGAATATAAGTTTAGATCCATTTTCGGCGCATTCTCTCAATATTCGGGGTGCATCCTGGGCGTCAGCATTCTCTATCTCGGAAAGTTTCACGTAAGGAAGTTCCTGGGCCATTTTGGATGCGCCCACATGGCCATCGTAAGCCCAGCCGTAGGTTCCAATAGGACCAGTTACGATCAGAGTCACATTTAATGAGTTATCAATTGCCGCACTGCAATCTCCGGTAAAGCCAGCTAAGAGAAGCGCACACAGAATCACATTCCACGCATAAATTTTCTTATGCATTATCATCATCCCCTGAGCAAAGTTTGGTCAGGTCGTATTCCCTGACCGCAATTTTTCCAGATCCGTTTGCAAATCCGCGCTCATCATGGCCCCATCGAGCTTGGATACGGCGAAAAAACCAAGCGCTATGGAATCGTACTTGATTCCCTGCAGATTTGCACCAGTAAAATCAGCGTTTTCGAAGGCCGATGTGTCAAAGACGGCACCACTCAGATCCGCGCCGGAAAAGTTGGTGTTATTCATGTAGGTCTGGGCAAAACGGACCTTCTTTAGGTCGGCGCCACTGAAATCTGCATCCAAGAAGTTCAGCAATATTATGCTGGACGATCTCAATTTCGCCTTGCTCCAAACAGTTTCCTTGAGAGTCATGCCATAAAGATAAGATTCCGTGAGGTCCGCGCCGGATAAGTCGGCATCATTCAGAAATACGTTCACGAGTCGCGCCCGGCTCATTTGGGCATTTCTCAGATTTGCCCCGGTAAGGTCTGCGTAATCCAAGGTAGCGCCCTTCAGAGTGCAACCTGATAGATTGGTTCTCACCAAATATGCTCGGGTAAAGTCCGAACCGGTCAGGTCGCAATTACTGAGGTTGGCTCCAAATAGTTCCGATCTGGTGAACTGGCAATCTGTGAGACTGCTGTCGCCCATATCCACCCAGCTCATTTTGGCGCCCATCATGTTGGTGCGGGTCATATATGCACCTTCCAGGATAGCCTGGCTAAGATCCGCACCAAGAAGCCGGGCTCCATTCAGATTTGAACCGGTCAGATTGCACCCGCTTAGCATTGCACCGGTAAGATCGGCGTTTTCCAGATTCGAGTTCGATAGATCGGAATCTTCGAGATGCGCTCCGGGCAAACTGGCACTTGATAGATCGGCTCCGACAAGTCTCGTTTTGTGCATATAGGCAACTTCGAGATTTGCGCCAGAGAGATTTGCGTTGGTGAGATCGGAACCATCCATACCAGAAGCCGCAAGATCCGATCCGGAGAGGTTCGCCATGCTGAGATTGGTGTAAGTCATATTGGCAAACCCAATGCGGGAATTGATTAGTCGAGAGCCGACGAAGTTTGCGCCATGACAGCGGCTCTCCGAGATATCCGCACCGCTAAGATCTGCATTCGACAGATCCGCATCAATCATATTAGCCCCAACCAGGTCTGCTCCGGAAAGATCTACACCTTTCAGGATCGCATCCTTCAGCATGACCCGCCTCATGTAGGCATTGGCTAGATTTGCTCCCGTCAGGTTTGAGGTGCTGAGGTTAGATGCCATAAGGTCGACAGCGCTCAGGTTTGCATCTACGAATATCGCACCGGATATTCTGGCCTCTTCCAGGTTGGCTTTAAAAAGAGTTACCCCTGTCATATCCGAAGCCATCAGATTGGTTCCGACAAGATCTGCCTCGGAGAGGTTAGCTTGCATTAGTCGCGAATTACGTAAGTTAGCCCGCCTTAAGTATGCCCCAAATAATGAGGCTCCGGTAAGATCGGCACTTTGAAGATCGACAGCGGTCAAGTTTGCCTTATCCAGATTTGCACCCACCAGAATGACATTTGGCAAACGAGCCTGGCCCAGATCAGCTCCGCGAAGGTTCGCTCCCGTCAGATTCGAGCCGGTGATGTCAGATCCGACCAGAATAGCGCCAGCTAGATCGGCAAAAGACAGATCAGATCCATCTATGTCTGTCTCATCCATGGTTGCCCCCCGGAAGTTGGTTCTGACCAGCCGGGCTTCGCCTAATTCGGATCCTTCCAGCACTGATCCGCTTAAGTTCGTCATTTCCAGATTGCAATTTTGTAGCTGCGAGCGGCCCAGGTTGGCCCCGGATAGATCAAGGCCGCTCAGGTTCTTGTCGCTGAGATCAACGCGTGATTGGAATGGCTGGTTAATTATTACGCTATCTGGAGGCAAGCTGGAGATGGGAATGCCAAGACGAATCAGCTCAAAATTATCAAACATGTAACGGTTGGTGTTCACTCTTATCACAGGAATATTCTCTGCCGATTCACCTCCTAAGATGCGGAAGGCAAGCTTCGCCGCCTCGCTTCCTTGAGATGAGACCGTGAGCATCTTTCCTCCTACAACACCATATCCCATCAGGAACTCCCACAATGCATAAACTGGAACGGAGCAGGCCCCTTTGATTAGGCTGGTTGCATCTTCATAAGTCAATATCTTTCCCGCCCGGTCCCGATTGAAGGTCATCTCCAAGATGAGGCTATCATTAGGTAGGGTAGAGACACGCTGCGCGAGCTCCTTTGCCGTGAGGTTATCAAGGTACTCAAAGGATACCTTGCCCTCGAATTCTGGAATTGCTGCATCCATAATCTTTCGATTGGACTGACCGGTTGTTGTATTATCATTTACAACAGCAATAAGCTTTGTATGAGGATGCAATTTGAGCATCAATAAAATGGTATCCTTGATATCGAATACTTCCATTACGCCTGTGAAATTTCGTTTTCCTCGCAGCATCTCATCTTCGAAGCTGATGACGCCGCAGAAGACGATCGGCGTTCCCGGAAAAATCGCCTCGCTGTTATTAAGCAGGAATTTGAATGCGTCGGTATCGGTAGAAATAATTGCATCGAAGTGGCGATCATTAAACTTTTTAAGATACAATGCCTTCAGGTCAGCCAGACGGGCAACATTTGGATCGATTCTCTTTGTGTCCATGAATTCGACATTAATAATTGCCGAAGGCATATAAATGGCAAATTCATGCTTTATCTCGGAGATGATACTATCCTCCCATTTCATCCCAAGATTATAGGAGGCAAGAATTAGAATTTGCTTAGAGGTCTTTTCTTCCGCGGCCAGAGAACCCGTAACCAGAAAAGCGATCAGAAGAAATCCGAAAATGAATTTTACCAAGGCTTGCATAATTTTAATCTCCTCACCAATTAGTTATTACTCGTAATACTTATTACTTATCTTCATTTTTTAAACTTGTTCATTTATAGAGACGCTACGGTTACATTGGCCAGTCCGGGATATTGACCATTGGGCACCAACTTGTAAACGGTACCATCTATTTGGACTTCAACGTGGTCTTTCTTAGGAACGGCATCAAAATCGTGTGTGACCAAAAAGAATGCTAGATCCTTCACGCCCATTCGTGGGTCCTCATTCTGAGATATAAAATTCGTGAGTGCCGAATTATCAGTTGCAGCGGATGACAAAGCAATAAAGGACGGGGATGTGAGAATGATGAAAATTAGTATCATAATATACAGATTATTATAAAAGCAGGTCTTTCTTATCATCGTTTTTCTCCAGACAACTATCTAACATTATTGTCTTTCATGTACATATATAGTTGTGATGCTCCCGGCACAATTAGCTATTTAAGCCGAAATTTCCATTTATAAACAATGATCTTCCAGATCCTGGACGCCAACTACACCTATGATTCTGATAGAAATCCACTGGTGCAGCTCTTCGGCACCACCCCACAGGGAAAAAGCGTTACCTGCCGAGTAGCAGGCTTTCGCCCCTACTTTTATGCAGGCGTGGAGGAAAACCTTAGAAGGAGCGCCCTAGAGGATCTTTTAGCACAGGGATTGGAGGTCGAGGAGGTGGAGCGCTTTTTGCCCATCGGCTTTCAGACCACCCCCCAGAAGATGCTCAAGATCACCACCCACGACCCCAAAGAGGTGAGAAGTCTCAGGGAAAGGGCCAAAGAGGTGGCAGGCATCAAGGCCGTCTACGAGACGGACATTCTCTTCAAAAACAGGTTTCTTATCGACCGCTCTTTAGGCGGTATGGGATGGGTGGAGGCCCCCATTCCGGAATGGACCGCGGGCGGCGGCGCGACGGGAGCCGCCCCGGCCTTACCACCGATACACGTTGAGTCAATGCATCCGGTTTCGCATGAGACCAATGCACCGCTGCGCTTTATGAGCTTTGATATCGAGTGCCTGCCTGATCATGGAGAGATGCCCAAGGCAGAAAAGTCGCCAGTCATTTTGATCAGCATGGCCTTTGAGCCAAAATATCAGGGCAATAAGGACCTGGTGCTGGTGGGAAAGAATATCGACTGCCCTCGCCCGGACACCAGAGCCTGCCAGGATGAGTACGACCTCTTAGCCCAATTTGTAGCAATCGTCCGGGATTACAATCCGGATATCCTGGCCGGCTACAACTCCAATGAGTTCGATTTTCCCTACCTGCAAGAGAGGTGCAGGCAAAATCACGTGGAGGCGCGAGTGGGCCGGGACAACAACTCCTGGTACATACGAAAGATCGTAAGCAGAACCGACGTCTCCATTACCGGCCGGGTGGTGGTGGACCTCTTGCCCATCATCCGCACCTCCTACAGCCTCAAGCAGTACACCCTCCGAAACGCGGCTGCCGAGCTTCTTAGAATGGAGAAGTACGATGTGGACCCCAAAGAGATCGAGGGCCTCTGGGGCGAAAGCGGCGAGGGTCTCCGCCGCTTCATCAGCTACTCGCGAAGAGATGCCGTACTGGCGATGCACATGCTCCTCGACCTGCGGCTCATGGACAAGTACATCGCCCTCTCCCGGGCCAGCGGCTCATTGCTGCAGGACGTTGTGAACGGCGGGCAGTCAGGCATGGTTGAAAACCTGCTCATGCGCCGCTTTCGCGAGCGCGGCCGGGTGGTGCCGCCCAAGCCCGATGCAGAGGTCTCGGATGAGCGCTATGTGGAGAACGAGGGCCTGAAAGGGGGAGCCGTCCTGGTGCCGGTGAAAGGGCTGGTGGAGGATGTGGTCATTTTGGACTACAAGTCCCTTTATCCCACCATTATGATGGCCCATAACCTTTGCTACACAACCGTTCTTTCCGGTTCAACGGCCGATGACAATGTGGCAAAGATGAACGGGAGCGAAAGCATCATAACTGCCCCCTCGGGCGGCAGGTTCGTCTCCCCCCAGGTCTCACCGGGCATCATGCCTGCCGTCTTGCGGGAGTTGCTTGATGAGAGGACCAAGACAAAGAAGCTGATGAAAAAGGCCAGCGAGGAGTTGCGCCGCTGTGAGGAGATCGAAAAAGAGACCCAAATCAACCAACCGATAAAAAAAATCCATGAAGAGGAACGTAGCTTTTTAGATGCCAAGCAAAACGCCATGAAGATTCTGCTCAACAGCTTTTACGGCTACTCCGGTTATGCTCGCGCCCGGCTCTACAGCCTGGCGCTGGCCAATGCCGTTACCTCATTTGGCAGGGAGAACATTCTGCGCACCCAGAAGATCATCGATGAGATCGGCTCGGCCTATGTGATAGACGGAGAGGTGGTCTTCAAGGATGCGCTGCCTTTCGGGAAGGCGGCAGAGAAATGCTTTGACCTTTCCGTGGTCTACGGCGATACGGACAGCGTTTTTGTGCGGCTGCGGCCCGCCGGGCCTGCTGCCCTCACGCTCGAAGATGCCGAGCTTATCGGCAGAAAGATTGCAAAAACAGTCACCTCATCTCTACCCGAGCCCATGGAGCTGGTCTTCGAGGCCTTCGCCCGGCGCGGCATATTCCTGGCCAAGAAGCGCTACGCTCTCTGGGTCTTCGAGCCGATGGGTGACGGCTGGAAGGATAAGATCAAGGTGAGAGGCATGGAGACGGTGCGCCGCGACTGGTGCGGTCTGACCTCGAAGACGCTCAAGACCTGCCTGGAGCTGGTGCTAAAAGAAGGCAAGGTGGAGGAAGCGGTAGAGCACGTCCGCGCCGTGGTGCTCCGGCTGCAGAATCTGGATCTCTCTTTGGACCCGTCCCTACTGGAGGACCTCACTCTGACGCGCCGCTACACCAAGAGCTCCGACTCCTACAAGAACAAGCAGCCGCATATTCAACTGGTGGAGAAGATCAGAGAGCGGGGCGGAACTGTGCCGGGCGTGGGCGACAGGGTGCCCTTTGTCATCGTCCAGGGAAAGAGGGGCAAAAAGAACAAAGAGCTGTTCGTGAACCGGGCAGAGGACCCGGCCTATGTTTTGGAGAAGAACCTGCCCCTGGACACAGAATACTACGTGGAAAAGCAGATCTTGCCGCCCGTGCTGCGCATCTTCGAAAGCTTTGGGATCACCAGGGACCGGCTCTGCGCAGGAAAGGGGCAGAGCAATCTTTTCAGCTTTTGCGAGGCGCCCAAAGAACAAAAGCAGAAATCGCTGTTTGATTTTTAAGCGTAATACCCCCAAGCAGGCAACTTGGGACTTATTACCTGTATCCATCGCAGGGAGCTTGAAGTTCTGATAATTCGAGACTGAAATTCGCCGTTTACTCTTACACCGGACATCAATATCTATCACGGACCAAGTACGAGATTCTCCTCTGTATATCTCGTGCGTCACTACATAGTGTTTGAATTCTTCGGCACATGGGAATTTGTGGACGCAATAAGGCACATATGTTGCTGCATCCGATCGATGATTCTAGCGGCATCTGATCCAGCCCCCTCCACTTCATACGGAGCTATCTGGAACTCACCGGATGAAACCTTATCTAAGACTTTAACGAGGAGTTTTCTAAAGGATTCTTCAGCGTTTTCTGAATAAGAATGTATAATCTTGAGTTGTTCGGTCTTGAAATTACATAGTCCCACATGCCCCACGTCAATTTCATTTCTCAAGGCAATAGCCGGAATGAAATGCCCCTCAATTTCATCTTCGCTATAACCAAGTTCCTTAAGCTTATTCCGTATTGCATCTCGTGTTTTACCTTCCCCCGATGGTGGAAACAGGACCTCCAAAGTCTTAGCGAGGTTTAGTATAACCTCTGGAAGGAACTCCCCGAGAGTGCTGCAAAAAGACGCCGATTTGGATGTGCCAAAATACTTATGCGGTCCCATGAACGCCCCATAGCCATTTCCTGGTTCTCCTGTGTCGTTATTCGGAATTGCCCGCCCCAGCTAGACAATTGCCACCTAAAATGAGAATCCCCTACGATGCCATCTACCCTCTCAATCACCGGAGGATCCGCAAATTCGATATTCAATAGTCCGGGGAGTACAAAGTAAAGGCTCTCGATCATATCATTTAGATTGTGGATATCATCGAAATGCTCCTTGAAGCTAAGAACATTTCCTTTAAGTAATACGGTTCTAATTGGTTCTTCGATTGTGACATCCAGTGGTTCAAGTGGAACTTTCGACTCAATTGAGTGTTCACCGGTATTCGCATTGAAAAATGCCGTCGCCTCTACTGCTTGTACAGCGGTATGTCCACCACCTGCCTCCATACCGAATGGTTGAAGCGGTTTCAGATGGAACCGAACCTCTGCATCGTTGGGGAAAACGAGAGGTTCTGCTGGATCGTGCCAAAATACTCTGGGTCGTACCTGATAGGTTAACATATCATCCGCTCATTTACTCGCTAGGCTCTTGGGTCCCATGATATCGATCGAACTTGTCCACAAGCCTGACGACGATTTCAGGCGGCTCTCTTCCTCACGACATAGTACCCAAGTCCAATTAAGGCTTGAAGAGGGACGACATGATTGCACATTTCCTAGGTGGACTTAGATTAAGTCGAGCCAATAAGATGCGATTTAGGGCTCGAAGAGTTCCTTGGTCGGACCGAGTTGGCATCCATCGATGAATCTCTCGCCTTGCTAACCGCAGGGTACTAATTTGAATAGAAAAAGTGTGAGGAGAGAACATATTAAGTATCTATCCCCTCAATTCATCTTACCTTATATCCGCGTGATATTCCTGAAGCGATTTTACCCCCGATTTGCCCTTCCGGAAGGCGACAATCCCTTTGGCGGCAGCACAAGCGGCGGCAATAGTAGTATTATACAGCACCTTGTACTTGATGACCGCCTTTCTGATATAGGAATCGTCATACTGGCTGGCTCTGCCGAGGTGCGTGTTGATGACGAGCTGAATCTGCCCGTTCTTGATGGCATCATCGATATTGGGCCGGCCTTCCTGAAGCTTCTGGATCAGATCCGCGTTCACACCATTGACAGCCAGGAAATCATGGGTCCCTTTTGTGGTGAAGATGTTGCATACCTTCGAGACCAGAGGGACTGTGCGCGATGCCCAGGGATTGGCCTCCAACACAAAAACCGTATCGTCAGCAAGGGCATGTGAGAAGGACAAGACGAAAACGATCTACATATTTGATGGGTGAACCTCACATCAGGAGTTCAACAAATTCATCCTTTGATAGATTCGCCTGCTGTAGAATTGATAATAAAACACCCTTAGGCATGTCTTTTCTTCTTGGAATTATCACGAGCAGTTTTCGTCCTTGCTCGTCAATTTTAAAAAGAGCAGTATGGCTACCTTTTCCCCTCTTTGGCGCATAATCGAATCCCGCTTTCCTTAAGGTTTTAATGACCTCCTGTGAGGAAAGAAATGGAAGCTTCATTAGGCTGATACCTCGATCAAGGCGGTGAACTTGTGCGCCGAGGTCAAGGCAGCATCCAAATCATCTCGCATCCCTAGCTCTCTTGCATTTTCCAGAAAAAGCTCCAGGGCTTCCTTGAGATTGCTCAGGGCCTCCTGCGGTGTGTCTCCACAGCTTGCGACCCCTGTTTCAGGAGACTTTGCTACCCATACACACTCCTCTTCCCACAGCGTAGCAGTTAGATTTAGCTTCTTCATCTTCATCGACCCCGGATTGGCTTGAAAATCCGTACTAAATTACTAACGGTCTAACCTCATTAATCCTTGTATGTCAATGATTTGCACCGGGCCAATGAACTTGTAGGGGGGCGACTTCCCCTCCACCCAAAGGATAGGAGCTTTATGTTATCATCCACTATCCAATTACTATGAGAATTATTTCTGCAGAAGAGATGACAGCTCTCGACACCAATTGCAGATATTTCGGGCTGCTGCCCTTGCAGCTCATGGAGAATGCTGGTGCAGCTCTGGCTCGGGAGATCATGGTCAGGGCCAAAGGAAAGAGGATCGCCATTGTAGCAGGCCGCGGCAATAACGGCGGCGATGCCTTTGTTGCCGCTCGCCACCTGATGGGCTTTGATGTAACCGTTTATCTTTTGGGCCGTTCCAGAGATATCGCTACAGAGGAGGCGAGAAGGAATTGGGAAATTCTGGAGCGGCTGGGCTATGACCTGCGCCCAATTACGGACAGCACGGATCTGTCCCTGGGTGAATGCGACCTGATAATAGACGCAATCTTCGGCACGGGCGTACATGGCCCCGTCTTGGGTCTGGAGGCCCAGGCAATAGAAGCCATCAATTCCTCGGGAAAGCTGGTGATCTCGGTCGATGTTCCGAGTGGTCTCGGAACCAACCAGGTGGTGAGGGCCGATGCCGTGGTAACCTTTCACCGGCAAAAGCCCGACATGACCGGCAATGTCGTCGTAGCGGATATAGGCATACCACAAGCGGCAGAGTTCTTCGTGGGAAAAGGTGACCTGTGGCTGATGGGAAGAAGGTCCCAGGAGAGCCACAAGGGCGACTCCGGACGGATACTGGTAATCGGCGGCGGGCCATACACCGGTGCGCCGGCACTCTCTGCCATGGCGGCTCTCCGAGCGGGAGCGGACATTGTCACCGTAGCCGCACCAAAGGCCGCTGCCAGAACCATCTCCTGCTATTCTCCCAACCTGATTGTTCAGCAGCTCTCCGCCGATCATCTCTGCCCTGACGACCTTACAATTCTGGAGGAGCAGATTGCTAGGCACGATGTGGTGGTCATGGGCATGGGACTGGGAAGACATGCAGAAACTATAGAGGCATTGGCAAAGATCATGCCTCTCTGCAAGAAGCCGGTGATAGATGCCGACGCCCTGCAACCGGATCTTCCCTTGCGGGGCATTGTCACGCCTCATGCCGGCGAGTTTCGGAGAATCAGCGGCATTGCTCTGGTCGATCTGGACTACAGAGAGAGGGTAGAGCCGCTAAAAGTTTATGCTCGCGAAAAAGGCCTGGTGGTCCTGCTCAAAGGCAAGGTCGATCTGATCTCAGATGGCGAGGTGGTGCGAGCCAATACCACAGGAAATCCGGGCATGACCGTGGGCGGCACGGGCGACGTCCTGGCGGGAATTACAGCCGCTTTTTACGCTCGAAGCTCCGCTCTGCGGGCAGCTACGGCAGCAGCCTTTGTTAATGGCAGGGCAGGCGATCTGGTCTATCCGGAGAAGGAATTCGGAATGGTTGCCACAGATGTGATCGAGAAGATTCCAGAAGCTATGAGGCTGTGAGAACTTGGAGGAAGAAGAAAAGCTGGCAGGAATGGTAGATATCACGGAAAAGCCGCCCGTCTTCAGAAAGGCCACCGCCACGGGATCGATACGACTGCAAGAGGTCAGCGTTGAGTCCATAAAAAATGGCCGGGTGAAAAAGGGGGACGTACTCACCACGGCCAGGCTGGCGGCCATCCTGGCAGTCAAGGACACGCCCCGTTTGATCCCACTCTGCCACCAGATTCCCATCACCGGACTGGAGGTGAACTTTGAGATTGAAGAGAGGCGAGTCAGGGCAACCGTCACTGTGACATCAGAGGGAAAGACGGGCGTGGAGATGGAGGCACTGACCGGGGTTGCCGCGGCGCTGCTCAATGTCTGGGATATGGTCAAGTACCTGGAGAAGGACGAGACAGGAAATTATCCGGATACGGAGATTGAGGGGATCAGAGTGTGCGAGAAAAAAAAAGGAAAGATGAAGCTGCCCGATGAAGCCCAATAGGCATTTATTTGGATCTTGCCAATGTTGCACTAAGGCGTTTTTGGCTCTGGCGCCGCCAACGATCCAGTGTAGGGCTCTATCCAACCACTCTTTTCCCATCCTGCCAGTACTCTCGCAGAAATGTCCATCAAATTAATGATGTTGCCGGCGAGATACCGATCATCATTGTAGCGGAAATTGGATTTTATCTTGTACCATCCAGGTTTGGGTTTTTTATCTTTTGTCATAAGATCTTTTTCGATATTTTCCACAGTTTCTCCAACATAAAACACTACCTTGTTATTCTTGACCCAGTCTTTGCGAATTTCCTCAGGGATGTATGCCAGATCTACTTTGGTATCTTTGAGGTACTGCTTGTCTTCATAGGAGAAGGCTTCCTTTATTATGTATAGTTCTGGTTTGTGTTCTTTTTTGGGCTGGGCGGACTCGTCCGGTTTTTTGGGACCAGAGGGATTTGTTTCTGTGGGTTTTGGCTGTGTGGACCCACTTCCGCCAAAATAAAATCCGACTATTGATGTCAAAGCTCCGGTTAAAGTCAGAATCACATCTTTAACTATCAGATCAGATCCGTTGGGTGGGTATGTCAACAAGAAAAATAGACATATGCCAACAATCAAGATAATGGTTAGAGCCATTGTGCCGCGAGCAGTTCCCGGCGCGCCACCCGGATCTACGTTGAGGTATTCCTTTATGATCAGTAAAGCTTTATCGTCATCTAGTTCATCTCTGCGATATAAAAGATAATTGTCCAGAGCCTTATCGGTTCTTTCAAGATGTTGGTGTGCTTTGCGCATATTATACATTAGAGGCGTAGCAGCAAAAAGAACCAGAATCAGAACAACTAGAATTAGCATCCATGTGGCATAAGGCGGGGCATTAGTTGTTACTTTTTCCGCATTTTGGACGGTCGTCGCATTTTGGACGGTTGTTGCTTTTAGGACCGTTGTCGCATCTTGGACTGTTGTCACATTCGCAACACCCTGGTCGGTAGATGCACCCGCTACCGCCAAAACGTTAACCATAAAAAAGAGTAAAACCACAGTAGCAAATAAAATAGCTCTCATAAACAGTACCTCTTTTTAATTTGTATAATTCGTTGCACCATATCATATTTAAATTTATCCATTAGAGACCAGAGAATATTAAAAATGTTTATTTAATTTAGAGAAAAGGTCGTATCTTGTTTGAAGCATATTTTATATAATTTTATCTAAAAAATATTAGGTTGATAATTCATTTATCCCAAACTCCGGCAGCCTCTCTCTTGCCGCCTCGCGGGCCTGCTGGTGCTCACGCAGGAATATTTCGATCCGCTCCGCCACATCTTTCTTGCATGTTCCACACATGCGCCTGCCTGAACGGCATTCTGCATCCAGCTCCAGCAGTTCTTTGTCGTCATCGGAGAGATGGAAGACCAGAAACTCGTAGATGGAGCACTTTTCCGGCTCGCCTCCCAGCTTCTTTTGCTCATTCAGGCTCTGCCGGCCACCCGTGATGGCCCGCATGATCTTCTTGCCTGCCTCTTGGGGATCTTCCGTGAGAGCAATGTGACTCTCCGGCTTGGAGGAGGACATCTTACCCCCCGCCAGGCCCGTCATGAACCGGTGGTAGATCGAGGCAGGAGGAATGAAGCCGTAATGCCCGTGTTCATTTTCTAATTTTATTATGAGCCGGTCGATGGCTTCCAGGATGGCACCCGATAAAAGGCCATCCCGATCTTGGATCTCTGTGACATCGATATGCTCCTCGTAACGCTTCACCCGTCCCAATCCCGTTTCCTTCAAAGCCAATTCCGCCGCCTGCATCAGTTCAAGGCTGGCCGCTTTGCCACGAATGCTGATGTAATCTTTCCTTAGCTCCACCAGAAATTTTCTCATGCGGTAGGCCAGATCGCGAGTGAGCTTGATATGTGGATCTTGATCAGCCCCTACCGGAATGACCACGGGCTTTGGTCCGCCGAATTCCTCTAATTGAGGATGAAGAATGTCTGCACTCTGAGCCATGACGCTCTCCATGTGAGAGATATGGGTCTCGCCGGAAAATCCATAGATAGCACTGACCTCGGAGAAGTTGGCCTCTCTGCCCAGCTCAAAGGCCAGATTCCTCATCTTGTAGTTCTCTGACTGGAAATAGATATGGCTGCCATCTTTCGGCTCAAAACCGAGAGCAATGAGGCTGAGGATATACTCGTTGATGCCAAGGGTTCTGCATTTCTCCCAGCTTATTCCCCGCACGGCATGAGCTTCCATGTTAGCGATAGCTGCAAAAGCGTCCCCTCCCTGTTGCTGGTGCCAGATGATCTCGTTCATGACCATCATGTGGCCGAAATGAGCTCTGCCAGAGGGCATGAAGCCGCTCATGACGGCAAAGGGCTCATGCCTTTGCATGGCACGAAGAACTGAGTCGTAGTTTCTGTGGCCGAAGATGATCTTACGCGCCATGTAGGGATGAGGCTCTTTAAGCTTGGGAAGGATATCATCAAAGCTCGATATGCCAAATACCTCAAAGAGCTTGGTGTAATCGTCTACATGAACTGCGCCCCAGGGATCAAGCTTCAATTCCATGACCCAAGGGAGTGAAAACGATGATATATCTATTTTGTGTGTTTCGCCCCCCTTATGAATAAGCGGCATAATTCCATTTTCTTGAATCTATGAATTGAAAGAGATATTATCATTACGCGGACGGATTATCTTTACGCAGTTGCATATTTGTAGCATAATCTTAGGTCAAAAACAAAACGTATTCGAGAAATAAACTATTTATATCATAGAGTATTTCTTATATCTTATTATGAGACAATTCTCGGTAAAAGTTCTGGATGATGCCGACAGGGAGTTTGTAGAAGTTCTGCGAGAACTCAGCATTCCCAGAAATGTGGCCAGTATGATCACTTATCTGGCCAATGTGGAGGAGGCCACCTCTCGGGAGATAGAGATCGGCTCGAACCTGCGTCAACCAGAGGTGAGCATTGCTATGCGCACGCTGCGTAGCAACAACTGGGTAGAAGAAAGAGAGATCAAGAAGGACGGAAAAGGCCGGCCCATGAAGGTCTACAGGCTTACTATATCCTTAGACGATATCATAAAGCACTTTGAGGATGAGAAGCGAAAAGAGTCGGCTAAGACCCAGGAGAGCATCGAAAAGCTCAAGGAGCTAAGTAGGGGCTTGAGTGTAACGCCGTCATAATGCTAAAGCAGATAAAATTAAGCCGAAAAAAAGGGCTGCCAGATGAGATAGGCAAAAATGCATCCCAACACAAGAAGGATTTATTTCTCTTCTTCTCCCCTACCCCGGAGGTCATCGAGGTTATCTTCCATGAGCTTCTTGCTTTTGATCTCTTCTTTTTTGCCACCTTTTCTCTCGGTATTTCTTTTCTTAAAATCAGCCAAGAATCTCACCTATATTTCATCCACACCCGGAACTGTAATTAACCTTTCCATTCATCCGTCCATCACTGCCAAATAGGCCCACTGGTCATAAATTCCCCTGGAGTCACGATTATCGATTACCCTGCCGTTCCAGCCGACGTCCCCAAGCGCCTTCGCGATGAGTTCCGCTTCTTTTTGCGTGTAAACGGTAAATAGGACCATCTTTTTCGCGAGGCTGGAAGCATTCAGAATAATGTCCCTCCAGAGAGGCCAGTTGAAATCATCAATCAGCCCCACCATGAATCCCAGAACGGTATGAAAAGACCGGGCCGGAAAGATGCGAGGCAAAAGCCTGGCATCCAGGACAAAGCATCTTTGGGGGTCCAAAAGTTCGCTCTTCAGGCCCTGGCACAGATCGCAGCGATCGGAGTCCATGGAGAGGGGACGCTGCCCCAGGCGAAGAAGCGCCTGTGTGGCCATGCCGCCGCCGCAGCAGATCTCCAGGATGCTTTCATCTTTGGGCAGCACCGGTTGTAAGAGCTGCATTAGCCTCTCGATTCTCTCTTCCACGTAAAGAGGCGCTCCGTTCAGAGAGCAGCTCTCGCAGAAAAGTTCCTCTGCAAGAGAGCGGGAAAAGTATTCCGTCAGAGCCGAGAAAAATTCTGCCTCATTTGCCTGCACCGTTTTGATGATCATCGAATGCCATTTTTCGACATGCTCAGACAAAATATTTTGGGCAGAATATTTATCAGTGAGAAGCAGCCATAGCTCTGCCGGCTCGGATAGGTGCAGGGCAAATCCCAGATCTTTAACCTCGATGCAGGCATCTGTATCCAGCCCCTCCTGCAGTATCTCTCTAGTGACGGGCAGCTCCAGCAGATCTTGCCAGGACTCTTCTGCGAGAAATATACTCTCCTCCTCTCCCAGGTCCAGTAGACGATTTAGTAGCACATGTCCCCTTCTTTTGCCCCCGGAATATCAAGCTTCTCGCTATATTGAAACCCACCACCCACTTTATGCCACCGCAATGCCGCCGGAACAATTATATTATATTCCTGGTAAAATGGGGCTGTTTGAAACTGGTAGATCTGCCTGGCGTTGGCTCTCGCATAAGAGAGCGCCTCATCGAGCAATATGGGGATGAGGAAAAAGCCCTGCAAGCGGTCTTGAATGCCGATGTGGCGGGACTATGCAGGGCTCTTAGCGAACGCCAGGCTCTTTCCATGGTCGCGCATGCCAGGGGTTTGAAGTATGCAGTCACGCCAGAGCAGTTTCTGGCCACGGATGAAGCGGCCAGGGTCCAACAGACGCTCATCTCCCACCTGGCCGGCTATGCACATACCGAATATGCCCGGCTTAAGATTGGCACTCTGTTTGCCTCTTCCTCGGCACAGCTTCTGGCAGAGAACCGCAAGAATGCCCTGGCGGCGGCGAAGGCCGCAGAGAAAGTGCAGGGGCAGGGCTTGGAAGAGTTGCTGAAAAAGATCAGGCCGCTGCGAGAGAAGGCGGCCACGAGGGTCCGGGAGAGAGCGGTGGCCGCCACATCCACGGAGGCCTTTCAGAGGCTGAAGACGCGGGGGCTGGACAGGCTGATCGACCTGCATCTGGCAGAAAGCCCGGCGGAACTGATGGATCTGGCCAAAAGCTACAGCCACGTTTGCCTGGTGGGCGAAGAGATGGACATGCAGGCAGCGGCGGAAATAGAGCAGGCCGAGTCTTTAGAAGAATGGTATCTGGTGCCAGAGGCGGTACTGGGATTTTATGTGGATAATTTAGAGTGCCTGCTGGCGGCAGCTCAGGCGGCAGGAAGGCTGACGGGCGCAGGCGTAGCCGGATTTGCGGGATGGGAGAAACTGCAAAAGCTGCTCACCAGGCTGAACGAGAGCGGGGACTCTGAAGGAGAACGGCTGGAGAGGCTGGCCGCGCGCCTGGGCGGGTGCGTGGGGGAAGCGGCCGCCTGGGCCAATGAGGAGCTGAAGAGTAAGATCGAGAAGAGCTCGCTAACCCTGGGCGGCACGGACCTGCTCCTGGTCATGAGCCGGGGAGAAGGCGTGCGAGAGCTTTTGGAGGTGCAGATGAAGAGCGTCTTTGCCCTGGTACTGAAGGAGGCAAAGGCGCGCGCTGCGGGCGAGCTTGTGCTACAGGGATCTGAAGCGGTGTGGCTGGATGAGATATTCTCGGCAGAGGTCTGCTATCCTCTGGAGCTGGACCGGCAGGCACTGCGCTCCTTTGAGCAGGAGCTACGAAGCCGCAGGGAAGGGCGGGGCTTGAAGACAAGAAGGGAGAATGCGCGGGGCCTGCAGGACAAAAGGGACGAGGCTGCTGCCCTGGTCCACGCCCTGATGGAGTTTGACTATTCCTATGCCCTGGGGCGGTTTGCCCTGGCAGAGAATCTCACTTTCCCAGAGATCTCAGAGGAGCCGTGCCTCTCCTTTGAGGAAGGCCATCATCTCTTTTTGGACCGGCCCGAGGCGGTGAGCTACTCCTTAGGAGGCGCGCAGCACCCAGAAAAGGTGGTGCTGCTCAGCGGCGTCAACTCGGGCGGCAAGACCACGCTCCTGGACCTGGTATCTCAGATCGTCATCCTGGCGCACATGGGCCTGCCCGTGCCAGCTATTGCCTGCCGCCTCTCCCTCTTTGAGGAGTTTTACTACTTCAGCAAAAGCCGCGGCACGCTCTCTGCCGGGGCCTTCGAGACGGCCATGAAAAAGTTCGCCGTAGTGGAGAATGAGAAGCGAAAGATCGTCCTGGCGGACGAGCTGGAGGCCATCACCGAGCCTGGCGCATCAGCGCGCATTATTGCCTGCATGCTGGATGAGCTGAACCGGCGCGGCTGCGTGGCCGTCTTCGTGAGCCACCTGGCCGAGGATGTGCGCCGCTATGTCGAGACGCCGGTGCGCGTGGATGGAATTGAGGCGGAGGGGCTGGATGAGAACAACAACCTCTGCGTGTGCCGAAGCCCGCGTTACAATTATCTGGCCAAGAGCACCCCCGAACTTATACTGGACAGGCTGGTGCGCTCCACCAAGGGGCGGGAGCGGGAGTTTTATGCCAGGCTGCTGGCGAAGTTTAAATGAGGTGCTCCTTTTATATTCCAGAAATAGACTTTTATTATGGAAATCTGGCAGATAGTCGTGATCTGTATTCTCATGCTCCCCCTCTTTCTGATCGCCAACTACGTCATCGTCAAGAAGGCGGCTTCGGAGCGAAGGAGGCGCGACGATCGGATTGAGCGGGCAGTCTCAGACAGCGTGGCGGCCAGCTACATAGACAAGGGGATGGCCAGGCAGAGCTGGCCCAAGTACAGGGCGGCGAGGAAGAGGAAGAAGTAGTGAGATTTTTATTTTAAATGTAATACCACTCAGCTTTCTGCAGGGGCACGCCGCAGCCGTTTCACCTTCTGCTAGTAGATTATATTCCACAACTGTTTCCTTGAAATCATTTTCGGACAGATTAACACAATATCGTCTTCTGTCCAGAGATTAATTTATATCCTGAATAAGTTCGCCGATGTTCCCCCATATTTTAAAATATTTTCACCAAATATTATTTTAGCAGTCCTTCCTGTTTGCAGTATTTCGGTATTTTTGAGCCCCCATCATATTATCCGCCGCGCATATTGCGTGCAAAATTTCTCCACTAGAATATTACCATAAATCTATGATTTCTTTGTAAAAAACACCAAAAAGTATATATATAATTGAAACTTAGTTGAGTACAACCTAAAAGGATTAATGGGGTGAGATTATTAAAAGAGTAGCAATGTTTTTTGTGCTGGCTATGGCATTGGCTGCATTTGCAGCTCCTGCCTTGGCCCAGTCGGCAATGATAGGAAGCGGCGGCGTAGACATCCTCGGTCAGGGCATATTTGAGACTGGAGGGAGTGCCTTCAAGTTCCCTGCCGCAGTTAATGCGAACTACGACTCGATTGATGTTGGAAATGATCGAGCTATGGCAATAGGTGCCGGAGTGGGCCCGGGAATCGGAATTCTGGGCGTCAATACCGGATCCGTAACTGCAACCAACCATCTCAAGATCAAGAAGAACCAGGATACCGGCGACAGCCAGACATGCTCTGCCTGCAGTCCCAAGTACAATATCGAGCAGGTCCATGTCGGCAATAGACAGGCTACCGCTATTGGTGCAGGTGTTGGATGGAGCATCATTGGTGGTGCCTTCAATACCGGCGGTGTCTCTGCGACCAACGACATTGAGATTGTGACCAACCAGCAGTAACTTCGGGGCAATCTGCCCGAGGGATGAAATATGGAAAAAATACAAGGACCCATCGGCCGTCTGCTGGTGGGGGCCGTTTTTATTTGTCTTCTCATTTCGCTAAGTGCAGCAGCGGCACAGTCGCCGTCTAATTTACCTGATCTGCGAAAAGAGCTGAAGGAAGCGCAATCCGGCCCATTCAATCAGGATCATCGCGAATGGGGGATAGGGCTGCTTCATCCTTCCGACCTCGGACCTGATATCCTACCATCAAAAGAAGAGATTGCTCTGAATGAATCGGATTCAAGTGAGCAGGTATCGGATCTGACCGCTATGAATGCTGCGAGAGAGAGAGATATCATTTACGACGGCAAGCAGTATAGGGATGCAGATACACAGGGTCTCGCCAATTCCCTGGACATAGCTGTAACCGGGCAGGAGGATACGAAGAAGATCTTTCCAAACGAAAATTGGGATGATAGTTATATAGATCAAATTGTTGATAGTGCTTTGAGCACCAGCACGAAAAATGAGGGCAAAAATGGCCAACCGGCGAGAATAAGTGCCCAGTCACAGCCGCTCGGCAACAATCTGGATATTGATGTGAGCGGAATATCCGTTCGCGCAATAAATACAGTGCAAGGAGGCAGTGCCGTGGCCACATCCAATATAATTATAAAACCGGTGCAGATCATCATTTGCCCCCCTGAGGTCGAGGAGAAGCTGAAATAAGAGCCATCACAAACTATAAGGGCATTTTGTTTCATTCCTTCTGCCGATATGACCATCCAGAGACCGAGAGGCACCAGGGATTTTCTCCCAGAGGAGACAGAGAAAAGGGGCCGGGCCAAGAAGGCCATGCAAGGTGTTTTAGAGCGCTGGGGATACCAGGAGGTAGCTACCCCCACTTTTGAGCATCTCGAGCTTTTCACCATAAAATCGGGCGCGTCCGTGGTAGAAGAGATCTACAGCTTCACGGATAAGGGCGGGCGCGATCTCGCGCTAAGGCCGGAGCTGACAGCACCCGTGATGCGCATGTACGTCTCCGAGCTGCAAAATTCCCCGAAGCCGCAGAGGCTCTGGTATTTCGGCAACTGTTTTCGCTACGAGCGTCCGCAGAGAGGGCGCTTTAGAGAGTTCTGGCAGATGGGCTGCGAACTCATTGGCGGCGCCAAGCCCGATTCTGAGGCAGAGGCCATCGCTCTCGCGGACAAGATGCTCAAAAGCGTGGGCGTGGCAGGGGATATTCACGTCGGCTACCTGGGATTGATCCGCACTCTGCTCAGCAAGATCGAGGCGGAACACCGTTCCTCGGTCATGAGGATGATCGACAAGAAAGAGCGGGGAGCTCTTGCCACCCTCCTGGAGGATATCGGGCAGAGCCATCTCGGTATCTTGGAGCTGATCGACCTGAAGGGGCAGAGCGCCCTGGATAAGGCAGCCGAGATCGTCCTGGATATGGGGCCACCCCCAGTCGGAGAGGCCGCGCGAGCGAGCGCGCCCGCGGACGCGCCTGCGGGTGTGCAGGCATCCGGTCGCAGCTCAGCGCGCCAGGGGCGGGCGGTAAGCTCCGAGCTACGGCTGGAGGAATTCCAGGAGACGGTGGATCTTCTGGAGGCCTATGGAGTCAACTTCACCATTGACTTTGAGGTCGTGCGGGGTCTCGAGTACTACTCCGGAACAGTCTTTGAGATCTATGCCGAGGGTCTCGGCGCACAGCGGCAGATCTGCGGGGGAGGAACTTACGAGCTGGCCAGCCTCTTCGGTGGCAAGGAGACCTCTTCCACGGGCTTTGGCCTGGGCTTTGACCGCATCATGGAGATTGTGCAGCTGGAAGGGTCGCGCACATTGCCGGTATTTTTAGCCTTTACGCCCGATGTCAAGGTAGAGGCAACGAAGATTGCCAGGGAGTTACGCAAAAGCGTGCCGCTGGTAATAGATGTCATGGGCCGAAGCTTAAGCGCCCAGCTCAAAGCGGCAGCCAGCGCGGGGGCGAAGTTTGTGGTAATCGTGGGCAAGGACGAGCTGGATGCCGGATTGCTCACGATTCGTGACATGTCCGGAGGGGCACAGGAGAGCCTGAGCCTGGCGGAGATTGAGGAACGGCTAAAAGAGCACTTTCGAGGATTATGATCACATAAGGCTTAAGGCCATCTTCTATTATTTATTTTTTGATTATGTTAATGTAGCAAATATTATTATCAGAATCAAGAAGGCCAGAATCACGGTCGAGAGAATGATCAGGTCGGAGTATTTGCTTTTCATCAGTCCATCCACAAATGCAGTTGTATCTTTCTGCTCGCCAACGTCAGACAAAGCCCCACCTTCATTATCTTTCGTGAAGCTTAAATAGCGTTCTGACTTTAAATATTTTTTTGCTAGCGATTTATATATTTCAGGATGATTTTATATAAAAAGTGATCTAGAGCAGCCCCATGTTCTCCAGCTGCATTCGCACGATGCGCACGCCCTCTTCGCACTCCTCCGGAGTTTTGCCGCCGGTTACCACCAGTTTTCCGGAGCTGAATATGAGCACTACCACTTTGGGCACCTTGATCCTGTAGACCAGCCCGGGAAACTGCTCCGGCTCATATTCGATGTTCTCCAGGCCTAGACCGAGAGCAATGGCGTTTAAGTTCAAGTCAGTCTTCAGATCAGCGGAGGCCACAATGTTCTGGACGTGGATCTCAGGTTCCAGATCGATGTTCTCGAAGCCAATGGACTTGAGTGTCTTGGCCATATTGGTTATGACCGTGCGAACGTCCTCGACGTTCTTGGCTCCGGTGCATACCACTTTGCCGGAAGTGAATATAAGGAAAGCGGCTTTGGGGGCTTTGACCCTGTAGACGAGTCCGGGAAACTTTTCCTTGTTATACTCCGCACCCTCCAGCTCGGCCTCGATCTTGTGCAGGTCGAACGCTTCCGCCAGCTTGGTAGATGCCACCACGTTCTCAATATTAATTGTGGACTCCATACTCAAGTATCTCCGGATTATCCCTTACAAACTGGGGGTATATAAACATGAGTATTTAAGATTTATAAACTACTTATAAACACTTTATAAATAGCCTAAAAAATTTCTCTCAAAAAAAGATGGAACAAATGATCCTGATAGCCCGATCAATCCTTGCTCTTCCACTTGAGCTTGTCTCCCTTCCACTTTACGACTCCGCTCTTCTCCAGCACCCTGGCCAGATCCTCGGCTACATCATCGCCATAAACGTTCAGAACGCTGCTATCATCCTCTAAAGTCATGGTGCATTCTTCGGCAAACTCTGCAAAATCCATCTTGCGGGAAGCGGGCGATGTAGCCAGCTTTTCGATCAGCAATCCCAGGACCTTAAGGCGCTGGGCTTCTGAGGGATAGGTATCCCAAAACTCGTCATTCAGATCGATGGCAAGAGGGGTGGTGAACTCATCGACAAAGATATTGACGGCCTTCTCCAGATAAAAATCAATATCGCATTTCATCTGCTCCGGCATATCTTCATAGTCATCCGGATCGACGGTTATTTCGATAACTGGATCGTCCAGCTTATTCTCTATGGCTTCACCGACCTTTATGTCGTTTAGAGAAAGGACCATCCCGGCAAAGATGCGGGCTCTTGAGATGAAGAGGGCGTTATTCATCCATTCCTCTGAACCGAATTTCAGGGCCTCCCCTTCTTCCGGGGAAAGGCTTTCTGAATTTTCAGAGAGCGCCAGAATTTTGTCTCTTTTCTCCATCATGAGCGGGTCCAGCTCTTTTAAGAAAAGGTCCTCGAAATTCTCGGGCGTGGCCTGGGGCAGGACGCTCTTTAGTGCCGAGAAATAGTACTCGTACTGGCTGTGGTCCTCGATAAACTCTTTGACGGCGCTCAGCTTGTCCTTGAGGGTGTAAGTTGTCTCCTCCTCCATTACCAGGCAGGATCTCGTATCCACCTTGAGGCCGGCTTTATCCAGATAGCTCTTGATCTCTTTGGCCGTCTCTTCGTCGTATTCTCCCAGATAGAACATAGTATCCAGGTGAATGATGGGGTGGGATTAAAAAGCTTTAGTTGCTTCGTGTCACCCGGACTTTTGTTATTGCTCGGGTTAGACTACCACTGCCTTGCTTTCTATGTTAGAGGGGTGCACGCCCAGGAATTCTATCCTTTCTTCCGCTTTGCCGTCCAGGGGTCCCAGGTCTACTATCATTATGCGGTCATGGTTGTGTTTGATGATTTCTGTAAGTGTCGCGACAAGCTCCACTTTTCCCTTGGCGGTGAGAAGGCACCGAAAGACGGAGTAATGTATTGGATCTCCGAAACCTTTCATGGTTTTGTGCACACGATGCAGGCGCTTTGGGTCCATTATGTCGTAGCTGACTACGTAGCATTTCAGTTCGCCCATGTTGTCACCTCGTTACTTTGTTATCTTGTTACCTGGTGCAGAAGGGGGGATACTCTCGGATTTCGCCGGAGATGGCTCGCGCCAGGAGGCGGGCCTGTACTTCCAGCACTCTTCGGTAGCTAACTACGTAGCCGAAGACGGGATGAACGATCTCCGTTTCCATGCGGCGTTCGTAGCCTGACACGACGGCCTTCTTTCCGTTGGAGGTCAGGGAGACACCGGCACGAGTCTTGATGAAATCTTTTTTGGAAAGCTCCTCATTATTAAACAGGTTTATAGCCACGGAATCAGCAATTAGGGGGCGGAATTCCTCCATCATATCCAGGGCCAGAGCAGGCCTGCCGTATCTGGGTCGGTGATAAAATCCAAGATAAGGATCAAAGCCCACCGCATAGAGAGTGACAAACAGGTCTTTGACCAGAATGCCGTAGAGGTAGGATAGGACTGCATTCACAGGATCTTTCGGTGGTCTGCGGTTTCGATCCGTAAAAGAAAAGTCCTTGCCGCCTTCTTTCAACAGATTGGCAAACCGGGAAAAATAGCATTCCGCTGCCGCTCCTTCAATGCCCAGCAGGCTCTGGCTGCTTGATGCCTCTTCCGCCTCTGCGGCCAGTTTTGCCATCAGGTTAAGGGAGCTTGTGCTTCGCTCGGGATCATTTCTGCGCATGAGCGTCCGGCAGTTTTTGATCTTGCCGGATACGGCCTTTCGAGCCAGCAGTATCGATCTTTTCGGGTCCATGGCACACTGAAACTGATGTATCCTCAGCTCAACGTTTTTGTGAGTCGTTCCCAGGCAGATTCCCTGAAACCAGCCACCATGTGTGAAGTGGATAACGGGCACTCCTCTTTGCATCAGTTCGACCATAGCCGGGGTGGTTATCTCCACGCCTCCGTAGAGCGAGAGCTGAGAAATCTCTCTTAGCTTTGGCTCACTGACTTTGCCATCCCGCGACCATATTTCCAGGCGTTCTTCTTTCTTCCGAACGGTATTGCCACGACCGACTACGTAAACGGGTATGGCGTCGTCCCGAGAGGGAAGCAGCCTTCTGATTTGGCCGGACGGAGCCTCTTTCAGAGCTACCCCCTCTTCGATTCCTGCTTCCCTGCCATTTTTTGCAGCTTCTGCATCATCTACCTCCATCTCTTTGAGTAGGGTGATCTCATCGGGCAGGCAGATGCCAGCCAGTGAGCAGCGGTTGCACTTGGGGCTGTGCTGCAAGGGAGGCGGCATCTCTCCCAGATCCGCCGCGATCCGGAGCGCAGCGATGAGTTCCTTGGTTCTGCCCATCAGGGCGTCATCAAACAGAACGGGCACTCTCTTCTTCGATTTGACAAAGTAGGCGATTCCCTCATCGCAGACAAAGCCGTTTTCTCTCAGCACCAATCCCTGGGCACAGAGCTGAACTCTCTCCGGTTCGTAGGCACCATCCGGGATATCAGGCGCTTCTCCCCTTTTGTAGTCCACTGGAGTGACATGGCCGCCATCGCCTTCCAGAAGGTCGATTCTGCAGGTGATACCCGCCCCGGAAAGGTAGACCGATCGAGCATGAAATGTTTCGAACTCCTCGGCGGCTTTGTCAGAGCCGGCGTCCACGCGCCTGTGCTGAAATCTGCCATCCACCGTATCGGCGCTGTCCAAAAATTCTCCCTGCACCCATTCGATATAGCAGAGGCGAGGGCAGTAGGCGAACTCGTTGAGCATACGGGCGGGAATCAGCTCAGGCAAATCTTGGTTGGGCTCTTCGGCTTTAGGAATCACATACTCACCGTAGTAGTAATAATAGTCATTATTAATAAAGATATTTATTATCTATGACATTAAAAATGCGAGTGCGTGGCATGTCATATATATTATTTGCATTTTTAGAATATAACCACAGAGGCACGAGATGCGCACAGAGGACGAAATAATCTTAAAGGACCGTTTTATTCCCGGCTATTGCCAGCGACAGGTAATATATCTCCAAGCAAGAGGTAGAACAAGCACCACAAAGAAAGCTCCTGACAATATCAGGATCGCTTTGATATAAAACTCGTCGAATGTAACCCAACGACGGTCATATGCAAATCCGAATGCGGTAGATACCAATATGCCCAGAAAAGATGCGCAGGTATATTTTATCTGAGAATTTCCCTCATGATACCGCCGAGATAGGTGAAACATTTCCAGGTAAAAGTCGTTATCATGCTCTCGTTTGCGAAGGGCGGCGATGCTCCTCTTCGTTTCGCTCTTCAGTTCGGAGTTGCACTGTTTGATAAGAAGCACAAAAGGAATTGATGCCGCTGCAGCGAGTCCTAAAATAAGGGCGTAGACGCTTTCCGAAAGCGGAATCGGATCAGCCAACTGTGGGTCACCAGTCGTCCATGTAGGCCCCCACATCAGAAGAGGCCCCAATTATCAGCCCTGCCATGCCGCCGAACATAGCCCCTGCCGGGCCTCCGACTGCAAAACCAAATACAGCACCCCCCGCTATTCCGGCCACGGTTCTGGCTCCACGAGGGACCTCACCCTTATGAGCTTTTGGCTTTAGCTTAGGGGTTTTTTTAGCAGTCATCGCTATAAATAGACCACGCGAGAATAAAGCGTTTTCGGCTTCAATGGGGCCACGACTTTTCAGCCGTGGAGATGTCATGGGCGGCTACCCTCGATAATGCGGGTAGTCGCTCGGACGCCCAATGACCGTGCCAAAGCGGTAGTTTCCACCCTCGTGCACGGAGTAGTGGCACGATTCGCAGAGGATCACGCAGTTATCGACCGATGCCGTCCCGCCGAACTTCACGTGACGGATATGGTGGGCTTGAGCCCCTTCGCCGTAACTATGAGCCGAACGGCCATCGAGGCCGAGCGCTGTGATCCTCGCGCCGCAACTCGCACAACGCAATTTCTGGCGGTTGAGCGCCAACTGCTTCGTGCCTATCGAAAACTCATTTGGTCTCATCGCTTCGCCAACTCCAACTCTCTTGCTTCAATGGGGCCACGACTTTTCAGCCGTGGAAATCTGGAGATGCTTTTGTGGTGATGATGTCCGGCTCGGCTTCAATGGGGCCACGACTTTTCAGCCGTGGAAATGGCGAAAAAACTTTCAGGACACAGACGGCATTATCGCGTGGCTTCAATGGGGCCACGACTTTTCAGCCGTGGAAATCACAACGATTTAAGGTGATTGGAGCACCCCAAACATGGAGCTTCAATGGGGCCACGACTTTTCAGCCGTGGAAATCGCGAAAAGGGAAACTAATAATAACTTTATTGTGGCTTCAATGGGGCCACGACTTTTCAGCCGTGGAAATGAATGCGAAAAAGAGGCATAAACATGCTCAGAATACCTGCTTCAATGGGGCCACGACTTTTCAGCCGTGGAAATATCAGCAAAAATTTAAGCTGCTTATGGAGGCCGCGACTGCTTCAATGGGGCCACGACTTTTCAGCCGTGGAAATTGTAGCCGTTCGCGTCACTACAATTTCGGACACCTTAGCTTCAATGGGGCCACGACTTTTCAGCCGTGGAAATAGCACCATCGTTGAACTGCGGGTCTGCGGGTGGAATGGCTTCAATGGGGCCACGACTTTTCAGCCGTGGAAATGTGGCATTGGGATATCTAATTCCGAGGGGCCTATCAAGCTTCAATGGGGCCACGACTTTTCAGCCGTGGAAATAGGCGAGGTCGGCAGACAGGTCGTAATAGGGGATGTAGCTTCAATGGGGCCACGACTTTTCAGCCGTGGAAATCTTCGGGCCTATCAACAGCCAGTATGTTGTCTGCTCTGCTTCAATGGGGCCACGACTTTTCAGCCGTGGAAATGGTCGAGAACGAGTTCGAACTGCCAGAGGAATACCTGCTTCAATGGGGCCACGACTTTTCAGCCGTGGAAATTTTGCGATCTCATCCGCTGCCTGGCCGATCTTCTCAAGCTTCAATGGGGCCACGACTTTTCAGCCGTGGAAATCAGTCCTCTGCGGGCCGGATGCTGGCGAGCAGACCGCTTCAATGGGGCCACGACTTTTCAGCCGTGGAAATACATAGAGCCCCTGCCCCGCCTCATCCCAGAAGGCCACGCTTCAATGGGGCCACGACTTTTCAGCCGTGGAAATACAACATGCCCTCCCTCCTTGGCGCCATCCTGGTAGCTTCAATGGGGCCACGACTTTTCAGCCGTGGAAATTTTATTGTGCTCCTCTTCAGTCAACCCAGGGTGCCGCTTCAATGGGGCCACGACTTTTCAGCCGTGGAAATATCGAGCTGCCTGTGATGCTGATAGTCTCATCTTTCAGAGCTTCAATGGGGCCACGACTTTTCAGCCGTGGAAATGGCGGGGCCAACGGCTGCCTCTTTCGGCATTTCGCTGGCTTCAATGGGGCCACGACTTTTCAGCCGTGGAAATGATGGAGATCCAAGTAGATGCCGGCACGCCCGCGCCCGCTTCAATGGGGCCACGACTTTTCAGCCGTGGAAATCACCAGATTATGGCGGTGGGGGCGGGGACTGGCTCGGGCTTCAATGGGGCCACGACTTTTCAGCCGTGGAAATTCTGACCTACACTGGCACCGTGGCCAACCAGGCTCTTGCTTCAATGGGGCCACGACTTTTCAGCCGTGGAAATATTGCGGCAACCTTCCGTGTTATAGGCTATAGAATCGCTTCAATGGGGCCACGACTTTTCAGCCGTGGAAATGGCGGCCATTTTTCGGCCTCTGTTGATATCGAAAAATTGGCCGTTTTCGAGAGGTTCTCCAACTCTCGTGGAGTTTTTTGCAAAGTGCGTCTGTCTTCGCAGGAGTTTTCGCTGTTTGGAGGCGTTTCGAGCGCACCCCGGTCCTCCCGGAACCACATAACCTCTCGAAAAGCCTCTCGCTATTAATCCGTCTTTCGCTTAAATTGCCGAAATTTCGGACCCTGGAGTGAGGGGGCATTTTGCTGCAAAAAAGAATCGCGCTTTGCAAGAGACCATCCGACCCCGGCCTGGCGGCGTTCCCGCGGGAGCAGGCACGTGCGCGCGCGGGCCCGGTCGCCTGGGCGGGCCGGAGGGCCACCGGACGATGAGGGCGTGCACGCGGGCTGTCGGGCGAGGACGGCTACAGGGGGGCGGGTCAAGGCGATTCGGGGACGAAGAGGCCCAGGCCGAAATGACTAGATTCCCCAAGGATAATTGGCCCAGCTACTGGTTCCTCGAAATTGATACGAAGATAATAGCCCAGAGCTACATTCCGTTCACGATTATCCTTATTTTCTCGTCGGGCCTTGAAACTGCGATGAACTGATACCCATTCAGATCTTAGCTGACACGTTTGTTCTGGGTCTTTTCGATCGATCCATTGGTTATTTGCACTTAAAATTTCTATGCGTTTTGGACGAGGCAGTCTTTTTCGTTCCAACAACTTAGATGTAATCATTTCTGGGGTTTCCCCAGGTCTTTCCCTTCCGCTTTTTCGAAAACGCATTCGAGAAACGGGTGGAACAAGAGATGTAAGACTTACCCACACTTTATGCTTTTTGTTCGAGAAGGATTCAGGTGGAACCGCATCAAAAGGCAAGGGAAGAAGTCTTAACGGCCACTTGGGAGTGCTGTAATCCCAGAAGATATCTCTTTCAGTCGCTTTTAAAAAGGCATCGATTTCGTCCGGAGTAAATGGCGTCTCCCTCCAAACTACCAGGCGAATTGGTTGGCTGTTTGCATCAGGTATAATGGAGAAATAGGCATGTTTATGATCCACAAGAGGTAGACCATCGGAATCTTTGCCAGAAAGCAGGCTAACTGCCATCCTTTGTTCTGATGAGAGTGATGCAAATGAGGTCTTGTTCTCTCCGGTAATTTGTTTTAATCTCTCCCTTAAAACCATACCTTTGAATCGTTCCGACACTACAACCCATCTTTCTTGCAGAGGAAAAACACGTCCGCCTATTGCAAACTGCAACAAATTTAAGTTGGTCGGATATTTTGGGCTGCGTTTTGATGTGGAAATTATTTTAGGGCGCTCTGGCAATTTGGCGTAAAGCCATGTGGTGCCTGGTGGGATTTCACAATTCTTAATCTTTGGATCTTCCGTGGTTGCAAGAAGAATGTCAAAATTCAGATCTAATCCAGGAATTGGACTTAGGACCGGCACTCCGTCTTTATTTCCACTTGCGGAAAGATCGCACTTAATTCCCACGTTCGGCGGCAGGGAGGAAATCCGCCTAATTTGAGTTAAGGACTCAGAACGTCCAAAGTACAATATTCTGGAATTAAGTGCATCTAGGAGTTCAAAATCTACATCGTCAAGATTTGGCCAAGACCAGAATATCATTGCGTCTGGCGAAATGGTACGATAATGGTCCTCATTTAGGGTCGTCTTTGCCTTTTTAAATGCGGCTGCTTTTTTTGAGGCATCGGTCCAGTCAACCTCGGTTGGAAGATACTGTTTGATCGCGGGGCCATTCCAGCTTAGATTCGGCAGATAGAACTCCGGAGGGGACTGTGCTAATGCATTGAGCAGCCTATAAAGTCTTTCTATATCTGTATCGCCAGTTTCTCTGCTCAATTGGAACCATCTGAACGAAAGTGCGCGCAATAGTCTCCACGGTGATGGGGGCCACTCACCATAAGGGTCACCAAATACCCCCTGATTCCAGCGAGTAGCATGAAAACGTCCTAATGGGAATTCTTGTTCTAGGTAGAGAGACATCACTCGCACCTAACTGTCTCCACCTGCATTTTCAACCCTATTCTCGCCAGTTGTAGCCTCTCCTTCCTTGAACAGGTTTGACGATGCATAGTACACTTTAGTTGGTTCACATTCCCGATTAAAGCCGCATTCATCAAGTGCAGACCTGATATTTAATTGGGGCAATTTTCCGAGGTATGTGCATTTTTCATCTCTAATACGAAGCTCATTGCATTTCAAACGACAATTGCTGCGGAATGTGAACGGATGCGATAACATGCGATTTATCTTCCACAAAGCTAATTCCAAAAGCAAGCGTTTTTGCTTATCATTTAAGCCCAATTTATCTCTGCCATAAGAGCGCAAGAGGGCGAGATCAAGGACAAATGTTGCGCGAATGTCCCTCGCAGTTTCTTCATCTACAGAAAAGATAGGTTGCCCAGACGTTGTTTTGCCAAGTGGATCAAACTTCACTCCAGAACTTACAACTCTTCTAGCTCCGAATGCTTCCATATGGGCGGTCAACATTCTACTAATTTTTATTTGTTCCCTTGCGAATAGAACACCATGTAAAAGCGAATTTGGATCATATTTGAAAATCGTGGTAAATATCGCCCACCAGTTTTCAGGATAGATAAAGTATGTTTTATCTTTTTTCACTTCCTTGATTCCAAACTCTTTCCGAATTATCTCTCGAAAACGTTCTTCTTTTATTAAGCCATCCAAGAAATAATCCGAAGCGAGTCGATGGCCCTCTTTCAGAGTACTGGTTACTGATAAGTTCTTTTCTTTTGTAGCTTCGTTATCTGTTACGCAAACCACATGAGGTAAACCAAGTATTTCATATTCCAAGGCCAGGTCTCTGGCACTCGATAAGCAAACAGATTCAAGGTGATTTGCCATGCTTGCGGCGCTATCCACAATGCAGACCTTCTCGATCCCATTTTCGCCTCGTGGGGCATCATATATTACATGACCAATCTGGGGAAATCCAGCAGGTTGGAAACGGTCTTCTCCACTGACTGGGGCCAGATGTGCTTCAATTATGAGGCATACAGGGCCGTCTTTTTGTAATAGCTTATTTATATTTAGTGACAATTCATTTCTCTCGCTCATTTAATTCATCTCCAATTAATTTTAATAGTATCTTTTTTCCATAGGCTGTAGCCATCGATCGCGCACTAGCGAAATATCTCTAAGTGACAATGGAAGTAACTGCGATGCGGCAAGACGTTGTCCCGAAGAATCCGATAGAAGGGGGCGAGCAGTAATTTCTCCTCCGAGCGACCGTATCCGCGAAATCGCAAGATCGACAGCGTTTTCCAGATCATCCTGTTGTAGCGCGTTTACTAAACGCAAGGCAAAAGACAATTTTGGTTCGACTGCGTTCCCACTTCCATCCCACTTCAATCCAGAAGTCAATAACGGACGGAAGAATCCATCCAATAATTGAACGCCTCCAATCGATTCTTTGTTAGCATAGTGGTTATTAATCGAAGGCGTTCTCCAATCCAGCAACGACAATGCTGGCAGCCAGTTGGATATTTCTTCTTCATCCATAGCTCCACTAAGAAACCTTCCTACCAAGTTGAAAGTAGCATGATACGTGCCCTCTAAGGGCCATTGATCTTCGTTCTTGGCATCAATCAGGCGCCTTAACATTATTTTGACAAGCTGATCCACTAAAGGTCCTTGCCCCCATATCGCTCTGAATGGACGATTCTTTGGGAGAATGGGCGTACCATTCGCGTTAATTTCAACGCCGAAAATGTTCACAAGCAGAGGCGATATGCTCTCTGCTCCTAGTGAAGCAATTGAACAGGCAATTCTTACTTCATCTGGCATCTGATCCGGCCAAAGAAAATCCAGCCACTTAATTGAGAGCCTTGGCAGAGCGATACATGTCTTTCGCCAGTCCCGAGTTCTATCTTGGTCTATACGCCTCTGTGCTTCCGCAAGCTGAAGTAACAAGAATTGCCAACGAGACGAATCATCAGGTTTCTCAGTTATCGATCGAATGGCTTGCTCTATTGGCCCCCTCAGCCCTGAGAATCTGCCTTTGCTAATCGTCTCCTCGAATGGTAAATGCTCTAACCAGGATATCAACTCAGTTATATGCTCAGAAGCAGCATGGCTACTAACGTCCCTGATTATCGAAATTCGATTGCGTGGAATTGCTTCAAATACTTGTGAGCTAGTGGTCTCTCTCAATTCAAATGGCGCAAATGCCGAGATTCCAGCATCAACTCCTTCACCCAACGCAGCTGCCCCAAATTCGTGTGGTGATGTAGCATTTCGATTACCCACGCGAGCCAGACCGCGATGCAATAAGTATCGTACCTCTGTTAGAGACGCAGGCAAATCCCACAAAGGTGCCCAAAACTCACCTTCTTGCTTCAGACCCATTTCATTTTCGCTAGTTGGACAGGCAGATTCTGTAATAAATGGAAAAACTGCATAAGGCCTAGCTTTTGCAGTTAATCTTCGTTCTGCCGCACCAATAAGCAAGAGCCCACCCTCTAATGCAAGTAAGAATGACCAGGGAGATAAGCGCCCCTCTCTAAAAAAATTGCTCTGCCCGCTGTTATATGTTTTGTTTGCCTGGACAAACCATGTGCCGGTCGATTGTAATTCGGGAAGACTTGCTTCATATCTAAATAGTGTTTGATTTAGCCAAGAACTCTTGTTTTCAGGATCTGCGTTGTTTAGCATAGTTTTAGCATCTAATGAAACCTTCGCCAAACTACGTCGTCCTATATTGCCTCCCGTACCAAAAACCGGATTGAATACATTCTTAGTTATGCTGATCAAATGACTGTCTAAGAATCGTAGTTCATTTAAATTACAACTAGATCGTAATTTCTGAATATTTTTAGACTTTCCTGCTTTTGTATCAGCTTTTTGTTCATTTGTCCAAAATACTTTTGCCGCTCCTTTGGCTGATACCTGGCTAGTTGGATACTGCGATGCATCCCATTCATCTAATAAAAAATTATATATTTTATTTGAATCGACATTTGTGTGAAATAATGCAAAATCCCATTCGCACCAGCATCCTCGAATATCTGGCCACCGTTTCGCGCAGGCTGAAAGCAATCCCAGTCCCGTTAAATAACTGCCGAGAGAGTCTGCGCGGATGCCACCGAAGTGGACTGCATGAAGCTTGACCTTCATAGATTGCCTCCTTTGCCAGGTTTCGAGCTTGCACGCCTATCTGCAGCGATCACCAAGGATTCCAAGAAAGCCAACGCAAACGGGCCAATATTCTTGGTTTCTCCATCAGGAATACTTCCTAAAATATCCACATCACCAGGATGGGATTTGCCGAGGATTTCCGAAACAACGCTGATCCAGGAAGGCATGCAAGACTCATAATCGCCGTCGTCCAGCCACTTTCCAGGTAATCCGAAGTATTTTGGGCTTAGGTCTAATATGATTTCCTTATTAATCCATCCCGGAATTGGCTTGAGTTTATCATCCGGATTTATCCCGAAGACATCATTGCGATCCTTTCCTCTGGATCTGAGAACAGTTCGCACCTTCCCGTGATGAGCTGCTATAAGATATAATGACAAGGCCGTCATGTTCTCGCTTCTTTCTAGCCAATATTTCCATGCAGCCAATGAACTTGCAGCTTCATGACGAAGTCTCGGATCGAATCGGGATTTGAGTTGTCCGATCAACGACTCGGTATAGTTTCCTCTTTTTTTAAGGAAGCTTTCAATAAGTTTGTCCCAGTTTGGGAACTTGGCTTGAAGCGAATTCAGGTTTTCTGCAGGATCTAAGCTAGGTTTGATTTCCTGGAAAAGTGATGGTGCCCGTTCTTTTACTTTGAATTGAATTCGATCATTATACGCTCGAATTTCTCCCTGCCACCGTGGATGAGCTTTGCCTACATCGTGCCAACTAGCGGCAGTGACAACCGAGTCTTTAAAGACATTCGCCAATGCAAGAGACTCTACCAGTCCCAATGCTTCTGCTCTAGCATCTCTCAAGTGGTCATCAAGTTTGAGCCAGGCGCTTGCACTTTCGGTGTCATCAGAAAATGCTTCAGGAGTTACGGGCTCAGCAAATCCATCTGTAGGTTGATCGTTTTTATTTCCCGTCCACCCTAAATCTTTGGAGTAGCCACCAGTATTTTTAGCTAAAAGCAAGGTCATGCCTGGGCATAGCATTTCTGGCCTAACTTTTTGATATGCTCTTATCTCTGGGTCCCATTCCCATGCAGAAGTCCTATTGGATTTGAGGAATGCTCTTAAAGTAAATACCGGGACTCTGCAAAGAGAATCCATTTTAACTGAATGTTCGTTTGCAGGTCTATCCTTAAAGTCAGCCCAGAAAACTTGGACATCTGCGTCTTGGTCTGCATCACGAATATATCGCGAAATATCCGTAAATCCACCAACAAGATCCGGCTCTGTGGAGAATAGATCATGGAGATCTGGCGGTCTGATTACAATATCATGGCTGATCTCTCGTGCTTTTTCGCTTTCGTCGGTCTTTAAAACATCATCAAGGGCATTGCGATAGTCACCTATCGTTTGAATTTTTTCTCCCAATTCATTCAGAAGATGCTGGGCTGCGTCTAGATCTTTTTTTTCGTAAGGCCCGACTCTTCCTTCATTCGGTGAATCCTTTGCATTGTCGTTCTTCACATCTGCTTTTGGCATCCAGAACCACGAGCATGCGTTGTCCTGTTTACCTCGTCGATTCAGCCTGCCCAAACGTTGAATCACCGATGACCAGGGAGCAATTTCGCTCCACAAGTAATCTGCAGATACATCCAGACCTGCTTCGATAACTTGTGTTGCAACTACAATGAGGCCCGAAGCCTCCTGTTTCTTTTCTTTCTGTTTTTTATCGAAGTCTGAAATCTGATCCATCAGACTCTTCCTATCGCAGGGACGCATTCGTCCGTGAAGCAGAATCACTTTTGTTGCTTTCTTTTCAGACTCGCTTTGACAATATACTGCGTTCTTTATATCACTAAACAAATTCTGAGCATTCTTAACCGTGTTCAGCACCATTAATGTAAAGTTTCCTGATTGCGCATAATGACGATTTAAAATCTTGGATATCTTTGGTTCGCTCTCGCATCCTACAACCTTTTTAATTGCTTTTAATGATGGAATATCCTGCGTTTTCTCTTTCAGAAGGCTCAAAATGCGCCCCTCTGGAATCTCAACCATTTCATGATCACTGCGATCCCGTGTGCAGAACATTCCTTTGGCGGGTGTAGCGGACATCCAAAGGAAATGATTGCTAATGGCAGGTCTCCAGAATTTGTCCTGAAATAGTTGCAACTGAACGGATGTAGCCAGTCCATTCCCCATCAACTGCACCTCGTCCATCACCCAGAGGCAGTCGTTGTTGAGCAGCCCGAAGTGCACCGGCCAGCGGTAGCGACTCATGCCGTAGCCGCGGTTGAGCGCTCGGGAGAGCAGCATGTCCTGCGTGCCGATGATGATGGCGTCCCTCTCCGGGTAAAGATCCCATTCATCTCTGTCCTCTCCGCCCATGAGCACCGTGACGGCGATGCGAGTTTTATCCTGGTCGGTTTTTTCCGTCCGCTTCCATTTGCTCGTATCCGCAGGATTGCTGTCGCCCGACTTTTCCGAAAGGAGGCCCAGGTTCTTCAGCCACATCTTCGCCTTGTCCCGTGTCTGCTCCACCAGCGTTCGCATGGGCAGGCAGTACACCAGGCGACGGGGCGTGGCGGCACGTGTCTCCTCGCCCGCGAAGCGCCTGCGCCACAGCCAGGCCAGGACCACGGCATCGGTCTTGCCCAGACCCGTGGGGATGTCGATAAGCTCCGGCAGCTCCTTTGCGGTGGCAAGTCTCGTCTGAAAAGGATAAGGTTTGTGCCCTTCGGGACTACTATCATCATGTGTAGCTGTTCTAAAGAACTCCAAAAAACGCCCTTCTATCTGAGAAACATCTTCTACCAAATGCCTGGCCTCCGCCTGGGAGCTTTGCGCGGCAGCACTTCACCCCTGCAAAGCTAAATAGGGATGTGCATCATCAGAGATAAACATATTCTGAGCGGGGCGAAACTAATCCATTATTTAATCCAAATCCGGATTTTAGCGGTAATAATTGTAAAGCACTAATTTTTTTTTATTACACCCTTTTATAGCTTGGCACAAAAAACTGTTTCACGCGAAGGCGCGAAGTTCAGATGAAATAAAATCTTTTCGTACTCTCTGTCACTGAGTCGAAAGCCGGCAGCTTTCAACTCGTCCAGCGTACTTTTCAGATCTAGCATTCCTTCTTGAGATGCAAGGAGCAAAACGCCAATGGTTCCCGTGATCTTCAAGCCGAGCTGCCCGGCGGCCTTCCTGCCGTCGCCATCATCGATTATCAAGAGTGCTCCTATTCTCGCTGGAGAGCACGAATGGCCTCAGCCTCGCCGATGGCATGAGGGCGCACATCCCACGCCCATCGCTGGCACCGCAGGATGCGCTCGCCTCTGCCCATGCGCGCGCGGGCGCCCGGGACCGCTGATCTCAGGGAAAAAATGGTTCCTCGCTATTTCGAGTGGTTAATAGAAATATCGAGTCCTCTGTGAGTCCTCCGTGCGCTCTGTGTCTCTGTGGTGGTAGTACCGTCCGCCATTTGGTTATAACCAGTGGCTAACGACTATTCCACCACATAGACACCACAGTTCACATAGAACGCACAGAGCAACTAACTAACAACTGGAAAACCATAGTAACCAGAGGCTAGACACACGGAAAATAGCGAAGAGCCAAAAAAGAAGACAGGGCTTCAGTTTTTCAGTCAAATCTTTAAACCAGAAATGACTAACTTGTTTTCATGGACATAATGAGCATAGCCTTCTACGTCATCGTATTCGTCCTCGCCTTCATGATCGCCCGCATCATCATGAGGATCATGCGCGGCTACTAGCGAGGCTGAAATAAACCAATGTTTAGGCTTCGCGGCTTCGCGTGAGATTCAACAGGGTCCGGTTTCACGCGAAGGCGCGAAGCCGCGAAGAACGATCAGCCGTTCACAAAGGCACACTATCCTCTCACAATCATTGGCAAGGCACAAGGATTAACCAAAGAATAAGCGACAGGCTTAATATTTGCCGACATCTAACAGGCAGCCATGTTTCCCCAGGTCTTAGCAACTGTTGGCGGCTCAGGAACGCGTTTGTACCCGCTTACTTTAGACCAGCCCAAGCCGCTGGTGGAGCTATGCGACACTGCCATCATCGCCAATCTCTTCCGGGTTTTAGCCAGTCAGGGCTGCAGAAGATTCATCCTGGGCAGCAAGGGCGCCAGCAACACCCTCAACCTGAGCAATTACTTCAAAGCCGGCGAGGGCTTCTTCAAGCGCCTGGGCATCACCGACCACCAGGACTTCAGCTACCAGCCCATCTACGACGACAATGGAAGCGCCGATTCCCTGCGCTATTGCATGAACTACTACGACATCGACGATGACCTGCTGGTGGTATCGGGCGACAACCTCATCGACATCGACCTCGCAAGCTTTGTCGAGTTTCATAGAAAGCACAAGCCCCTGCTCACCGTAGCCCTCAAAGAGCTGGGACCGGAAGAGAATATCTCCCAGTACGGCGTGGCCCGCGTGGACGGTGATATGCGCATAAAGGGGTTCGTAGAAAAGCCGAAAGCGGGAAGCGAGCCCAGCCGCATGATTAACACCGCCTTCTACCTCTTCTCGCCCCAGATTCGCGAGGTTCTGGCCAGGATGGGAGATAAAGGCCGCGACATCGGCGGCGACCTGATCCCCTACTTAACGGAGAACGGCTATCCCGTTTACGGTTTTCCCATCACAGGCTACTGGATAGATATAGGCACCCCGGAACGGCTGCACCAGGCGGCCATGGACTGCCTATCCGGAGCTGTCCGTCATTTCGATCGCAAGTACCACTATAAGACCAATCAGTGGATCCATCCCAGCACATTAGCCAGAATCGAGCCCTTCCTCGCCTCCGGCGAGATTCAGCTTGTGGGCAACGTCTCCATCGGCAGAAACTGCCACATCGAAAAGGGCGTGACCATCGAGAACTCCCACATCGGCCATACCAGCCTCATCGACCGCGATGTGGAAATCAAAGAGAGCATGATCATGAGCTTCGCCCATATCCAGCACATGGTCAATATACGCCGCACCATCGTAGGCCGCCACACCACCATCGAGGAGCATAGCATTTTGGGGGGAGAAAATGGTATTGGAGAGAACCTTATCGCCGTTATCGGCGAGAATGTTGTTCTGCCACCCGAATCAGTGGTAGCAGCAGGCGTAAGGGTAGCACCGCTCAAGCACAGCCACAGCATTCTGGCCACCGGCAGATTCGTGGAATTGGGAATTGATGAAAGAAATATTTACTTTGCAGAAAAAGGTTCGATGAAGCGCTAGTTAATAACTAGTAGTAGCGCTCCCAGGCATCATCCATCTTTCTTATTTTATATTTCGCACCGTTATCCAGTAGGTATCGGTTCAGGTCCTGAGCATCCTGGAAAAAGCGTTTATCTCTCAGGTTATTATAGACGTCTTCTGTGGTGAATCCCGTCAGCTCACCCTTGCCGTAAACGATCCTCTCAATAGTATAATAGATGTCGTCAAACTTCCTCAAGGGATAAGTCCACTCTGCAAACTGCATCTCGTGCCCTCCTCATTTGGCTACAGGTTTTGAGCAAATAAGAACCTTTCGTTTTCTGCGAAGAAAAAGATTATCAATAAGGGAAAATGAAAAAGTCATCTTCATGGACCATGTCGATCTTCGCCATCTTGACCAGCAAATCTGTACATGCCGCCTTTGCCCTCTATCCGAAGGGAGAAAACGCGCCGTGCCGGGCAGCGGCCCCGCTCCCACCGATATCATGCTGGTGGGAGAAGCCCCCGGCAAAGAAGAGGACCTCACGGGAGAGCCATTCGTAGGCCGGGCGGGAAGACTGCTGGATGCGGCTCTCGTGCAAGCAGGCCTGGAGAGATCGAAGGTATTCATAACCAGCGTCATTAAATGCCGCCCCCCGCAAAACAGAAAGCCGAAAAAAGCAGAGATCGATCAATGTCGCCCCTATTTGCAGGCTCAAATAGAATTTCTCCATCCTAAAATCATCTGCCTGATGGGAAACACGGCTACACAGGCCGTCTTAGGCCGGCAGGGAGTCACAATCTTGCGAGGCCAGATCTTGCAGGATCGCTTTCTTGTCACCTACCATCCTGCCGCAGTCTTGCGAAATAGAAATCTCATGAATGAGTTCGTATCCGACCTCAAAAGGTTGAATACCAGGGAGCTTTAGACTTGTTTAGCCTTACCTACGACCTGTGGAAGGAGATCATTGAGGAAATTGCTCTGGCCCACGATCCACTTTTTGCCGCCATGCATCAGGCAGCTGAAGAACTCCAGCTCTCTAAGGCTCTGATTGATGATCTGAAGAGCAAAAGAGAATTATCGATCGCAAATGATCCCTGGGAATTACAGCTCACCATCGAATTTATCGAGGATAAGATCAATGGTTTCATAATCTACCTGGAAGCGATTGAGCCGCAGGAAATCTTAGAAGAGATCAAGGCGAATGTTGCATCCGACAACGGCTTTTCCCTGGAAGAGATTCTTGGCTTTGAGACAGAACACGGCCTGGATATAGAGGAAGAAATATTTGTAGAGATGGAGGAGAGCTATGGAGTTCGAACCGAGGTAAGAGAGAATGAAGTCATCTATGAACTGGTGATCTTTGATAGCCAGGACATTGACAATAGCAGGTCCAGCGATCTGGCATGGCAGGAAGATCATGAAAATTAAAGATCAGGTGAAACTTTTATATATTCCATATCTTTATCGAGAACCATGGATCAAGGGAGGAGGAGCGAGCCGGCAGAGCTTTTTGCAGTTTTAATCCTGGGCCTCTTGTTGAGGTTGTTTGCCGGGAGAAACTCATTAACTGAAAACGGCGTACTGCTACCGGGTTATGATGAATATTACCATATGCGCAGAATTTTGTTTACTGCAAACCATTTTCCCAATACGCTCTGGTTCGACTCTTACCTGAATTATCCCCGAGGATTGGAGATAACCTGGCCCCCTCTCTTCGATCAGATCGCTGCCTCCTTCTGTGTGGCTTTTGGCCAGCATAGCAAAGCCGGAGTCGAGATGGCAGCCAGCTTTGTACCTATGATCATAGGCATCGTAGCCATAATAGTTGTCTATTACATCGTCAGAGAGCTCTTCGATCACAAAGTTGCACTTCTTGCCGCATTCATGGCCGCCCTGGCACCATATTATCTCCTCTATACCATGTTTGCCGCCCTGGATCACCACTGCCTGGAGGTACTGCTTTACCTCATCACGCTCCTGTTCATGATCATGGCCATCAACAGGAGTCTGAAGAGATACCTCTACGCCTTTCTGTCAGGAGTTGCCATGGCCGCCCTGGCATATACCTGGCAAGGGGCAGATATCTACCTGGCAATATTCCCGCTTTACGCGGCCGTCCAGATGACAATAGACCTCAAAGAGGACAAATCATCTAAAGAGACAACGAAAATGCTCTTGACCGCCTTTGCTATTGCTTTTATTCTTGTTTTGCCGTTTGGGAATACTTCCGCTCTCTCTGCATCCTTCCATGGGATAGGAGCAATGATCATTGCCCTTTCCACCATGTTCGCCCTCGCCTACATCACGGCCAAGAGGAAATTATCCTGGAAGACATTTCCTCTGAGCATCCTGATTTTATTCGCCTTATTTGCGCTGCTCTCAGAGCTTGCCGGCGGATTTTTCGGTGTGGGTGCAATGATTCAGTCGGGGTTAGAATACATCTGGGGAGGAGGGATGATTGGAAAGATCGGCGAGGCCGAGCCACTCATCTATAATGCAGATACCTTTTCAGAGGTGGTCTTCTCACTACTAGGACTGAATCTTCTCTTCTCCCTGGGAGGGATGGCCGCGTCCTTAATTTACATCCGTCGCAGTACTGGTACCAAGAGGCAGGGCCAGACCCTGCTCTTGCTATGGATGGCGTTCACACTCATCCTCACTTTTGGGCAGTCCAGGTTCCTCTACATCTCTACGATCTCCATGGGACTGTTGATAAGCATACTATTCTTCTTTTTACTTGATACAGCCAATAAGAAGCAAAAAGAAGGTGATCAGGCACCAGCAGCAAGATATTCCAGATTATTGGCTACGGTTTTATTTTTGCTTCTTGTCCTGCCCACCGCCTGGGATGCAGCCTCCTTTGCCCAGAGTTCTCCCCCTGCGACGACGGGCGACTGGGTGGAGTCGCTTGCCTGGCTGAAAGAAAACAGCAACACAACCAGCTTCTTTGAGGCCCCCCAGAAAACGGCAGAGTACAGCGTCATGAGTTGGTGGGACTATGGCAACTGGGTCCTCTATTTGGCCGAGCGGCCGGTAGTAGCCAACAATTTCCAGGCAGGAGTGGCGGATGCTGCCAAATTCTATCTATCGGAAAGCGAGGAAGAGGCCACAGCCGTGCTGGATGCCAGGGGATCTAGATACATCATTGCAGATTATAGCCTGATCTACGGCAAACTTTCCTCACTCACTACCTGGTCCAATGAGAATCTGAGCAGCTACATGAAAATGGAAAACTATGCCTCACAACATACGGTAACACCACAGGAAAGACTCTTCAATACGACCTTAGGAAGGCTTTATTTCTTCGATGGCGCGGGCACTGGCCACTTCCGGCTGATCCATGAATCGAAGACATTTGTGGGAGAAAGCTCGGCCAAGAGCATGGTTAAGATCTTTGAGTACGTCCCAGGGGCATTGATAAAAATTCGGGCCGGTCCGGGCCAGAAGATAGGCGCTCTGCTTAATATGACCTCTAATCGAGGGAGGCCTTTCATTTACGTCAATGAGGCGAAAGCAAACGGTGATTCATTTGAGATTAGAGTTCCTTACTCCACAAAAAGCCAAAATGGGTGCCATGCGATCAATTCATATTTAGTATTCTCTGGAAACAAAGATGCCGTGAATAAGAAAAATCTCGACGTGAGCGAGGAAGACGTAATAAAAGGTAATACAATTGAGCTGACTTTTTAGGCGAAATGGGCGGGAGTACCATATTCCCCTCGCCCCTTTTGATGGAGTATGATGGCTCTGCTAAATCAGGAAATCGATCTTTTTGGTCCTAAAGACCAAGCTTGGCATACTCCTTAGCCCAGTAGGTGATGATTATATCTGCGCCCGCCCTCTTGATGCAAGTCAAAGCCTCCAGGAAGGCCGCCCTCTCATCCAGCCAGCCCCTCTCTGCCGCAGCTGTAATCATGGAATACTCGCCTGAGACCTGATAAGCGGCAGTAGGCAACGCGAACATCTCCTTGACGGCGCGCAGAACATCTAGGTAGGGCATGGCCGGCTTGACCATGACCATGTCCGCACCTTCTTCGATATCCTGTTGCACCTCCCAGAGCGCCTCGGAAAAGTTGGCGGGATTCATCTGGTATCCCTTACGATCGCCCCAGGCAAAGCCAGACTCGGCCGCCTCGCGAAAAGGCCCGTAAAAGGTGGATGCGTACTTGGCCGAATAGGAGAGGATGGACGTGTCTGTGTATCCGTCCAGGTCCAGGGAGGCGCGTATGGCCTGCACCATGTGATCCATCATGCCGCTGGGAGCTACTATATCCGCTCCGGCCAGAGCGTGGCTCACAGCCGCCTCTCCTAACAAAGGCAACGTCTCATCATTGAGGATCTTCTCGCCCCGGACGAGGCCGCAGTGCCCGTGGCTGGTGTACTCACACAGGCACAAATCGGTTATTACTATCAGGCTGGTGGTCTCTTTGATGGCGGCTACCGCATTCTGAATTATGCCATGCGGGTCGTAGGCACCAGAGCCTGTCTCATCCTTTATAGCCGGCAGGCCGAATAAAAGCACGGCAGGCACGCCCAGATCTTCCAGGGCTTGCGCCTCCGCCGGCAGACTCTCCAGGCTCTGCCGGAACTGGCCGGGCATGGCCTCAATTGCCCTCGGCACCGATATTCTCTCATCCACAAATATGGGCTGCACCAGATCATTTAGAGATAGCTGGGTCTGTGCGACCATCTCGCGAATTCCCGGCACTCTTAGCCGCCTCATTCTCCTCATATATTTTCCTCCAGACGGAATAGCTCGCTGACCGCATTAAGGACCGTTGTGTCCCCAAGCTCTGCCGCCCGCTTGAGAGTCTTGGTGGGCTCGGAGAAGAGCTTGTTTACAATGGAATGGCTCATGTCCTGCAGTACCTGCTGCTCGATCTCGCCCAAAGTATGCCGGGCAGATAGCTTGTTCATGGCCCTTTTTACCTCTTGATCCTTGATGACCTCGGCCTTGGAATATAGCCGGGCCAGCAGATCCTCGGCCTGTTTTCTTTTATATTTGGCCTTTAGTAGCTGCATCTCTTCGGCGATGATGGCCTCGACCCGATTGGCCTCTGCCATCCTGAGCAACATGTTCTCGCTGCTGATATTCTTCAGGCTGTCAATGTTATGCAGCTCAACGCCTGCCACCTCTGCCGCCGCCTCGTCTACGTCTCTGGGATTGGCAATATCTATTATGAGCAGCTTATCCTCTCTTCCCGCCATGGCCTTCTCGATGTCCTCTTTAAGCAGGATATAATGGGGCGCAGAGGTGGCGCTGATAACCACATCGGCAGTCTTAAGGAAAGTCTTCATCTCCTCGAATGGCACGGCCTTCGCACCCAAGCATTCGGCCAGACACTGGGCTGAGCTGTAGGTCCTGTTGGTAACCACCAGCGAGCCGATTTCCCGGGCCAAGAGCGCTCGTGATATCAGCTCTCCCGTCTCCCCGGCACCAATTACCAGAACGGACAATCCCTTTAAATCCCCTAGAATTTCTTCGGCCAGGTCAACCGCGGCAGATCCCACTGATACGGACCTCTCGTTAATTTTGGTCTCTTTTCTTACCCGTTTTCCAACAGCAATGGCTTTTTTGAAGGCTGTATCCAGCATCCATCCTGTCGTTCCCGCCTTAGCTGCCATCTGCACCAGATCCTTCATCTGACCCAGGATCTGATCCTCGCCGATGATCATGGACTCAAGCCCCGAGGCCAGGCGCAAAAGGTGAAGCAGAGACTCATCATGATCATGAAAATCGATTATGCGAGAAGAAACGCGCGCCTTTTTGGCCAGGTCGAAGAGCACCTTCTCGCCGCGCGCACTAACGACATAAATCTCGACACGATTGCAAGTCTTGAGCACAGCGCACTCTTCCACCCTCTCCAGTGAGCCCACCCATTTAAGAAGGGTCTGTACATCTCCGTGCCAGGCCAGCTCAATCTCATCAATGGAGGCCTTGCGGTGTGTCACCAGCATCGAGGCTATCTCGCTCATCGAGGCAAACATGTGAGCGGGCTCTCATATAGGCCTTTTCATAGGAGACTAAAAGAAGCCTCCAAACCTCATCGTCCAATAGTATCTCCCAGATTATGCGGGCGCGATCCTTCTGCAGGGGCACAATTTCTTTGTTCTCCACCCTTATCTCTGAGAGCAACCGGGCCATGTCCTGATAATTCTCAGTAAGCTCCTCTTCCAGACGGAGGCGAAGGTACTTGGTAAGGCCTGGGCTTTGTGTAGAGATGGCAATGGCAATAGAGCCCCTTTGCAGAATAGATGGAACCACCACATCCCCAACGCCCTCCACTTTGTTCACGAGGATTTTCCGAGAGCGCGCCTCCTCCTCGATGGCGCGATTTAATTTTGAGTCGCTGGTGGCAGGTATTACAATGAATGCACCCCGAAGATAATTGCCAAAATCGCAGGTTAGATCGCACTCCACGAGCTCAATCTGCCTTTGCGGGTCCGCCGCCAGATCCAGGAAGCCGGGGGAGAAATCGCGAGACAAAACTCTCACCGGTCCATATTGGGAAAACAGCCTGGCTTTGCGCTCCCCAACCGCTCCACCACCAAAAATCACCACAAGCCGCGCCGTGAGGTCCAGAAAAAGGGGGATTTGCGGCCTTCTTGATTCGATATCAATTTGTTCGGCCATTGTCGCCTCGACTAAATCCGGGCACTGGTCTTCTTGTACTCAAAATCGCTAAATAGCACCCTGTAATCACTTATGCCTGATCTTTGGGAGAGCTGGTCTGCGATCTTTAGGCAGTCATCCCGGCTTTTTGAGTGTACCATGGTGTAAAGATTATAAGGCCAGTCCTCGGCTGTCGCCCTCTCGTAACAGTGGGTGACCTCATCGACTGAGGCAAATAGCACGCCTGCCCTTTCCACATCTTCTGGTGCCGCTTTCCAGGCAATCATGGCATTGGCCACAATTCCCAGAGCCCTGTGACCAATGGTGGCGGCAAAGCGACGAATTATGCCCGCCTCTTGCAGGGCACAGAGGCGAACTATAACTTCCTGCTCGGATATGCCCACCAGATCTCCTAAGACCTGATAGGGTCGCGATGTAAGAAGCACTCCGTCCTGGGCGATCTTGAGGAGATCAAGATCCTTTTGATCTATCATTGCCACCCCCACGAGTCCTGAAACGGATAATGATCAACGCCGCCCCCGGGAATTTGGCGCGGCACATCGGCAGGATTGCCTAAGACGGAATGGTCGCTCCAGTAGTTGCCACCGGCACTAGGCCCGCCATCCCACTGGTTTTGCCCGTTATCCGCAGCATTCTGGATGCCATTTTTCGCGAAGACGTTGTGGTAGAGCAAAAGTCTTGCGCAGTCCACTAAATTAGCGCCCACGATCTGATTATCATAGATGTTATTCTCGGAGATGTTGCAATCCTTAGAGCTGCTCATGCGCAGGCCAAAACGATTATTCTCACCCAGTATATTTCCAGAAAGGTTCAATCGACGAGAGGACTGGACATAAATTCCCTGGCCGTTTCTTATGGCGATGTTGTTCTGGATATTAACATTTGATAGCTGCTGCAAAGATATGCCGTCTAACTTGTTATCGCTGGCATTATTTGCCTGCAGGAGACAGGAGTTGCTACCCGTAAGAGATATGCCCCGATCATTGGAAAATGCTGCATTTCCGATAAGAGAGCAATTATGGGATTTGCTAAGAAGCACCCCCTCCCCCTGGTTTTTACTGGTACTACAGTTTTGAATCCTGCATAGCCGGGATTCATGAAGAGCTATACCGCTTCGGCAGAACTGTATTTCGCACCCCAATAGGCTCAGGCCCTGTGCGTTGTCAGCGCGAAAGCCCTCGGCAGAACAATTGCGGGCCAGGTCGTAGGCAAACTGGCACCCGGATGATGCTTCGACCAGAAAGCCAGTGTTGCAGTTCACGGCCTGGCTCTGAGATATGGTGCAGGCTTGGCTGTCTTGAAGGAGAAAACCCGTTTCCGCCCATGAGATGCTGCTGTTTTGGATATTGCAGTTGGTGGAATTGACCAGCAACACGCCATTGCTGCTGTTTTTTATGGTTAAGTTGGAGGCACTAATGTTTTTACAAGATACAAGCCCCAAAAAGCCCAAGTCCGTTGGCACCATGAGATCGGCTTTTCCAACCAGATAACAGATCGGCTTATTGTCCAGAAGATTGCTCGGGTCTATGTCCTGCACAAAGAAATCATGATTTGATGACCCTGATCGTTCCTGGCCGGAATCAACGCGTAGGTTGTAAGAGTTTTCCAAAAGGACGTTCTCCCTCAGCATATTTTTCGTGCCGCCACGCAAAGATATTCCATAGACATTCCGGTATGCCTGGTTGGAGATAAGAGTGTTTTCCATTGAGCCCTGAAGAAGGATGCCGTTGCCGTTCTCGGAAAGATTATTGCTCACCAGGAGGTTTTGATCGGCTCCTTCCGCAAATATTCCAGCCCGCTCGTTCTTCTCACAGATGTTGCCGGAGACGTTGCAATTTTGCGATCCGCGCAGGCTTATGCCGACTTTACCGCCTGTTATGTAGTTTTTTGTCAGGTTACTGCTGCGAGAGTCGACAACATCAAGACCGCTCACATAGCCACGGGACAGGTTGTTATAAGAAACATCGTTGCCATGGGATCTGGTGAGCACTACTCCAAATCCGTTTCCAGAAAATGTGTTATTGACAACGTAGTTTCCCCGGGAGTCTTCTATCAGCACCCCACCTTGCAAAGCAGATATCTGGCAGCCGGAAATCATGCACCCTCCGGTGCCGTTGATCCTAATGGCAGTGCTGCCCGAGATGGTGCTCTGTAGAACCTCATTTTTCGCGCCGAAGATCTCGACACCCTGAGGCGAATCGATCCGGCAATCCCTTATAGAATTATTCTCACCGGTCACTTTGACGGCCGTCGCGATGCCGATTACTGTGCAGCGCACGAGTTGATTGTTGGGGGAGACAAGGCTTATGCCGGCATCTTTTCCACTGGCCTTTATGGTGATGTCGGAAACCTTGCAGCCGGGCGCAGTTACAGCTAATGATCCGTCTACAATAACAGTACCTGTGCCGGAGATGTTCACGCTTTTGTCAACAATTGCTCCTGCATAATTTCCAGGCAAGATTTGAATCGTATCTCCATTGCCGGCCAGGAATATGGCGGCCAAAAGCGTCTTAGCATCTCCTGATTCGCCCGGATCGACAATCAGTGTCTTAGCCTGGCAGGAAGCGACGAGAAGCAAGAGAAAGAGGACAATGCATAGTTTCATCTTTCCTGCTTTATGCATTTGCAGGCTATTAAATCTATGGCGATAAGTAGAAAGACTGAAATATGCAAATCTATTATCATTATTTTGAGCAGGGAAGGATTCTCATGGCAGGATTTCGCATACTAATTATTGAGGATGATCCGGAGCATGCCGATCTGATTAAAATAGGATTTAGAAGGCATGATGAATTCTTCTTAGACTTTGCCGCCTCCGGTGAAGAGGGGCTGAAGATGATCGCCGCCACCGCCTATGACCTGATCTCCGTGGACCTGGTATTGCCCGGCATTGGGGGCCTGGATGTTCTGGTAAGGATCAGAAAGCTTGATCCAGACATTCCTGTAGTCATGGTTTCCGGCCACGGCACTACAGAGATGGCGGTGGTGGCCTTTGAAAACCGGGCAACCAAATATGTGGTCAAGAGCCTGGAAAGCTTCAAGAGCCTCCCCTATGTCTTCGAGAACCTTATTCAAGAGGCCAGATTCAAGGGTAACGAAAGAGCAATGCGTGGGCAGATCGAGCGATCGGAGAGAATCCACAGAAATATTGTGGAGAACGCCCTGGCAGGTATTTACATTTTGCAAGAGGGGGCTTTTCGGCTTGTCAATCCAAAACTGGGCGAGATATTCGGCTGTTCTGCAGAGAGCCTGCTTGGCCTGCCCTTCTGGCAGCTCGTGAAGCCCGATGATATGCAGTGCGTGAGCCGCCTGCAGCGTGACTTGCTGTCCGATATACCCGTTTATGAGTCAAAGGTGCAGCGCAAAGACGGAACCTGTCGCTGGATTGAGTTTAGGACCGTCCCAATTGAGTACGAAGGCAAGAGAGCCATTCTTGGCAATCTCCTGGACATAACGGCAAGAAAAGAGCTGGAGATTGGAATAATGCAAGCAAACCGGGAACTTGCCGCCATTGACGGCATAATGCAGACCTGTTTGCCTTCTTCGGTCGATATGGATAAGAGGCTGACCGATGCCCTGGCCCACCTCATCGCGGGAGTGGGAGGTGTACAGGTCGGCGGAGTATTTCTCCAGGAAGAGAGCGGCCTGGTGCTGCGAGCGTTGCACGGATCGGTGGAGGAACTGATCGAATTTATCAATGGAATGGAATTAGGCCTTCTTCTGGTCCTGCCTCGGGTCCATAAATGTGAGGCGAGCTCACAACATAGCTGGATGTCGGCGCCCATAAGAAGTGCCGGCGAGGCAAAGGGAGCGGTGGTCGTTGCCAGTACTGACGAAAATTGCACATATAGCCTCAATTTTCTAGAAAAGGCAGCCGGGCGCATCGGCCATCTCCTAGAGGTGTGCGACCAAAATAAAATGATGCTTCCCTCGGTGGAGCTGCTGACCGAAATAAAGACCAGTACCGCCCCTGGCTAAAGATATCGAAATCATTCAATCAGCCAAAAAATTCATCCAGCCAGTTCACCTGGCCGGCAGGGAGCATAAGCCTTCCCTGGATTATTCTCGCCACCATTTCTGCCACCTCAGAGGTACTCTTTCCGGTTGTGTCTATCTCATCAACCCGATCGCAAAACTCTACCGCCTCGACTAAAATGACATCCAGTGCTTCTGCCTCCAGGTTTTCCCTAATTTTTTCGGCAGAATAGCCCCGTGCCTCCAGCCGCGACTTGAGCACGTCTGGAGAAAGCCGCAAAACTATGGACCAGTCTGCAAAGTGATGGGAGAAATGGCCTTCCAATATAAGGGTCTCATCCGGGTCCAGCCTTGCCAGATAGCAGGCAAGCGCATCCATGTCCGCTTCCAGACAGCCCCTCTTTGGATCTATGCCGAAATTCATGCCCCCCTTCACCAGGGCATTTATATCGATGACCCGGTAGGGCAAAAGCCCGGCAATGGTGGTCTTTCCCGTGCCGGGAGTCCCGGTCAGTGCTATTTGCATATTTCCAGGAAAGCGGAAAGGAAGCGGTCATTTTCGAACGGCGTTCCCACGGTCACCCGGGCATGATGCTCGCCTGCCCCCCAAAAGGAGCGGCAATCTCTAATGATGATGCCTCTGGCCAGAAATCTCTCCACATATTCACGAGAGTCTTGCGGAGTATCCAGGTACAGGAAGTTAGCCTGGGATGGGTGCGCTTTTATCTCCCATTGCAGCCGCTGCCGATCGGAGATGATCTTTTCTACGGACCCTCGCATGAAAGGCAGATCGGACAACACCGCAACTCCTGCCGCAACCGTTGCACAGCTGATGCCATAAAAGGGAGGCGCAGCCCTTCTGTATTGATCGGCGATCCACTGGGGTGCCACGGCGTAGCCCAGGCGCATGCCGGCCAGACCGAAGGCTTTGGACAATGTGCGGCCCACGATCAGGTTATCGTACTGCTCCACCAGCCTGACCAGGCTTTTGTCGGCAAATTCCACATAAGCCTCGTCCAGGAACACAATAGCCTCCGTGCTCTCCAGCAGAGCGCGAACCTCCTCCTCGCTCGTCACATTGCCGGTGGGATTGTTGGGTGAGCAGAGAAAGGCCATCTTTGTGTCGGGCGGCACGTCGCAAGCGATCTCAAAATGAGGGCCCCGGGGGGCGAGGCAAGGCGTAGCCCCGGCGGTGATGGTCAGTATCTCATAATAGCTGAAGGTAGGAGTGGGAATGAATGTCCGATCGCCCTTTTCCAAAAAGAGGCGGGTCAGGGTGTCCATAACCCCGTCCATGCCCGCTCCTATTATGATCATCTCTTCGGGAAAGCCGGTGTAGCTGGCGATGCCCGCTATCAACTCCTCGGGCTCAGGGTATCTCTCCGGGGAGATGCCCGCCAGAGCTTGGACTACGCCGGGGCTGGGGCCATAGGGATTCTCGTTGCTGCCCAGCTTCACTATCGTTTCCAGCGCGAGGCCATATTTGCGGGAAATCTCGCCAAAGCCCTTGCCGGCCACGTAGGGCATAAGCCGACCTAAGGCTGGTCGAAGCCTGGCTTGCCGCCAGGAATCAGAGTGACTCTCCAATCACGCTCACCACTTTATCGATCTCTTCTTTTTCGACTACCAGGGGCGGTATGAAGCGCAGGGTGTGCTCGCCGGTGCTGTTGAGCAGAACGCCCTTTTGCAGAGCCTTCTCCACCAGAGCCTTGCAGTCCGTGTCCAGATCCAGGCCCACCATCAATCCCAGGCCGCGTATTTCGCGGGGCACGAGCTTTGCCAGCCGGCTCTTCAGGTATGCGCCCATCTCCTCGGACCTTTGCACCAGCTTCTCATCCTTTATGACCTGAATGGTGGCAAGAGCAGCGGCGCAGATGAGGGGGCCTCCGGCGAAGGTGGAGCCATGGTCGCCCTTCTGGAAGGCCTCCGCCGCTGGGCCAGAGGCCAGCATGGCGCCGATGGGCAGGCCTCCTCCAAGGGCTTTGGCCAGGGTGATGATGTCCGGCATAACGCCGAAGTGATCTTTGCCAAACCACTTTCCGGTACGCCCAAAGCCGGTCTGCACCTCATCGAAAATGAGCAGCGCACTCTTATCATCGCAAATTTGCCGCGCAGCACGCAGGTATTCGGCATCGGCCACATAGACTCCGGCTTCTCCCTGCACCGGCTCCAGGATGACGGCGCCAGTCTCTGCCGTCACAGCGGCTTTCAGGGCTTCCACATCGTTAAAGGGAACGAATGTCGCTTCGTTCAACGGCTGGAAAGGCGCGCGGTAGATGGATTTGTAGGTGGTGCCTAAAGCGCCCAGGGTGCGGCCGTGAAAGGCGCGCTCCGCGGCCACGATCTTCGATTTGCCCGTGCTGCGGCGCGTCAGCTTCAAGGCCGCCTCCACGCTCTCCGCTCCGGAGTTGCAAAAGTAGGCCCTCTTCATGCCGGTGAGAGCCTTCAGCTCCTCCGCCAAAAGCACCTGATTTTCCGTGTAGTAGAGGTTGGAGGTGTGGATGAGCGTCTCAGCCTGCCTGGCTACAGCTTTGGCTACAGCCGGGTGGCAGTGGCCCACGTTGTTCACAGCGATGCCGGCCACAAAATCCAGATACTCCTTTCCTTCCGAGTCCCAAACACGGGCTTTACTGCCGCGCACCAGGACTACATCCTGACGGGCGTAGGTCTGGATTATGGCCTCTGATTCCCTGGCTTTCAGATCAGTTTTATCGGTCATGGTATTGATTCCGGCTCCATTGCCAGTATTTGTTTTTGTTTCTTCATCTATGAATCGCTTTCTTTGCAGTCTGGAGAGAAAATATACCTTCCGCTCATGAAGTGGCAGATATTTCAATGGCCGCGAAGGAGTGAGACATCTCCGGCTTATCCATCGCGAGCATCGAGCCTCAATGCTCACAAGCTGCAAAGCGAATTGATGTGGATAATTGAACTGTAAGAAATTTTTTGTGTCAGTTCCATGTGTGACAATTTCGCAGAAGGCGATTCGATTTTTTGACCCCAAACTATTTCATCATTGAAGAAGAATTTATTCAATGAATCGAGGGGATTATACACGGCTAGAAGGGACGAATCAGTTAGGCTAGATCCTGTAATCTACGAGGCGTGGTTAGGAGAAAACCCGAAAGTGGTTGAAGGCGGCCCGCTTGAACTTACGCCGTGTCCATATTGTAATGATGAGGACGCAGTAAACCTAGATGCTCATCGAGTGTCTTCAGAAATTCTACCTGGCCATTATGCGGATAAACTGCACATTTCAGGCTATTATGTTGAATATGAAGGATTCAAAATCTACGTAAAACCAGATGGCTTTGACTATCTACTAATGGCTCATCAGTCGCATAGTGGACCCTTTAGAGCAGCAGACGGAAGGAGACTTGATGATTATCCACATTTCCATGAGCTAGACTTTTTTCATAGAATAAACGGTGCGCCTGGAACACGACGACCTGTGCCATCAAGCCTTCAGGCGGGCATGAACTCTGCAGAGCTCTTGGAAGCCTTTTTAAACCACTACTATTTTAGTGATGGAAGATTGAATGCTATTGAAATGCCATTAAAAAAGGCCGTGCAGAAAGGATTAGAGGAGTTTTATGAATAAAGATCAGGAAGCTCTTTTTTCGAAAATAAAAGAGGCAATTTGCAGCAGCATAGAGTGTTCCTCGGTCAGAAAAAATGCCATAAAGGTAACTACTCCGTATCTTGATTGGATGGGAGCGCCGGTTTCCCTGTACATCACAGAAGATGGGCGCATAACCGATGGAGGGCAAACGCTCAATCAGATTAGCTCATTACGAGTTATTGAGGACTTTGAGTACTGGCCCTATAAATTGGATTATTATGAACGCTATAATATCCAGCAGATAAGAGGAAGCCTTGATTTATGCTATCTAGATTCGCACGATGGCATTCTTAAGTATATTCAAGGCATTTCCAGGCTACCCACATTTTTCGAGGCAAAACCCATATCTACAGTCGAAGATAAATTTCCTCAAACAGTAAGAAGGACTATCTTAGACACCCTCATCAATGACTATTCCGAGCGTCCAAGGGATGATGCCATTGGATGGGCTCTAAAACTAACCAAGCCCCGATCAATTAAGCTGGATGGAATAACAATACATAGCGATATGTCCCCCGCTAATAAAAATAGGCTTATACAGATTATTAGCCATGCGAACTCCAGCACATCAGACAAACGGCAGCATGTCGCCTCAAAGCTACTGGACCCCCTGCTTTGGCAAAGAGTGAACCAACAGGTCGAAATGATTGCGATTGTTTACGATCTCTCTAAATATCCAAATGAATCTCAGAATCTATTAGAACAGGAAGCGGATAGAATTTTTGAGATGAAAGATGAACATGCCAGGTTGAGAGTCGCCGAAGCAGTTGCCGAAGCATGACGTTCAGCTTAACGGCCCTTTCGCTTATCTCTTGCCTCACTTTCCTCTTTGACTTCCATTCCAGCCTGGGCTTTAAGCCACTTGCTGATGCTTTACTTTAGCTGGCCGACTTGTTCTTGAAGGAAAGCTTATCATTCCATACATCAGCTTGATCGCTAATATCTATTGGGTTGTTAAGGTCGAAACCCGTTCCGATTTTATTCCAGCTGTCTTTATGGTCTTCATAGGACTGCAGCCAATAAGATATACGTCCCTCTTTCTCACCTCGATGGAGCGCTTCCTCGGCCTCTTTTGCTTTGAGGATATATATTACGGGACTTTCTAGCAGTACACAGACGATCAAAAATTCAGCCATCATATTTTGGGTTTTGCCAAATGGAACTGGATTCTTGTGGCTCAATGACTTAACTTGGATGGTGAGCATTTTCTTAGCATCCTGGCTATAAATGACGAGATCAATTCCCTTGGCGTTTCTGCTGGTTGGTAGGCAATTCCAGCCTCTCTTTGATAGTTCATAGCAAACGTGGAAGAGACCCATGTTTCCGACCAGTTGATTTGGTGATTTTGGCGAAATCTCTGAATTTGTCATGATTATAGCCACCATCTCTTAGCGTTGCGCTTCTTTAGCTCGCTGTATGTTTTTATAATCTTTGCCTTGGTCAGCTCTCCCAGTGCCTTCAAACGATGTCTGAGGGATCTTTAGGAATCGTCCAAAAGAGAACTAGAGCTTTGTCGAGCTTTCGGTCTTCGTAAGACTCATGGTGATTATAGAAGGGTAGATATTCATTGATGTAACTCGGTTGTTTATCGCTATTTTTGCGGGGAATCTCCTTAATTGTGCCGGTATGCAAGTGAAACGGCGGCGGCGCACCCGCGCAGCAAGCTGCGGGGTATTCATTAAAAATAATGCATTGCTCGGTAAACGTTTTGGTCAAAGATCGGATAACTGTCGGGATGCATGATGTGCAAGGTGAAAATTTTCCATATCATACCTTTGCCCTTTAACTCATTCGTAAGAAAGTTGTTCGTATCTTCTGGCGTATTCAATTGAAGTCTGTGAAAACGGTCAAGTTTGGAAATTACGGTCTCTACAAACGGATGATTTGCTGCCTTGATAGTCTTACGGTTTATTGGCATGGCCTTCCAAGCAAAGAGTCCTCTGACGGATTCTGGAGTTAAAGGTCGTTTGATATATTCCCAATATTTTTTTTCGTTTCTGTCGTTGTACCTTCTTGCCCAGAACTCCACGAAAGTTGCGGGATCATCCTCTTGTTTGAGTACGTAGTATTTCATTCCATCTCTCCGACCTGCATTTACTTCACCGCCAAAAATGCCACCTGTTCATATCCCTGGCCATGTGCCGCCGGAGCACAGGAGATGCAAAAATCCAGGAGCTTAAAGGCATCCTGGCTTGGCCTGCGCTTTCCGCATCTTTTCTAAATGATCTTCGCGAATCTCAGGCTCATCTGTATCTGGCGGTTCACATCGCGAGAGGTAATCTCCATGTGTCCGGGATACATGGTCTGCACATCCAACGTGGTCAGCCGCTCAATGGACTTGACAAGCTCCGGCGTATCCCCTCCGTACATGTCCGTCCGGCCGATGTTCCCGTCCGGAAAGACGGTGTCTCCCGAGAAAAGAACCTTCGCGTTTTCCTCGTAGAGGCAGAGGCTGCCCAGGGAGTGGCCGGGAGTCTCCATGACCCGCAGCTTCCATTCGCCAATATCCAGGATCATGCCTTCCTTAAGGGGCTCATCCACCTTATAATCCGGGGCCTGCTGGCCGAATAGATAAGCCACGGATGCCATGTCGTCGCCCACCGCGCCTACCTCTCTTTCGCTCAAGAGGAGCCGCGCTCCTGTTGCCTCCTGGAGTGCCGGAGCCGCGCCGGAGTGGTCGTGGTGGCAGTGAGTGAGAACGATCATCTCAATTTGTGTTGGATCGATGAATTTCTTGATATTTTTTAGGGTCGGGCCAGCCATCATGCCTGCATCTACCAAAATGGTTTTTTTGTCCAGGATCAGGTAGACATTGCCGTCGAATGCCGCACCGCTAACCTTATGCACTTCAACCATGAGATAAGCACTTTAGCTCTTACAATATATTAGTTGGTATTAATGACGTTGATGCAAGAGGCAATCAAAGGACGCGTGCCCAATTTGATTGAGGCCGTGGCCAAGCGCGAAGGTATAGAGCCAGCGAAGCTGGCCCGTCTTGTGGCCTTGGGCCGGGTGGTCATACCAAGGAACATCCGCCGTGAACGAATGCAGCCCACCGGTGTGGGCGAGCTGCTCACCACCAAGGTGAATGTGAATGTGGGCACATCGCAAAACCTGGACTCTCCGCAAAGCGAAGTGGAAAAGGCGCTAGCGGCAGCGGCGGCGGGCGCAGACGCGGTGATGGACCTGTCCACGGGCGGGGATCTGGACGCAGTGCGACGCATGATTTTGGACGCGGTAAGCGTTCCCGTGGGCAGCGTTCCCCTCTACAATGCGGCCGTCAAAAAGGATCTGACCAGCCAGGGCATGTTCAACGCTCTGGAAAAGCATGCCAAAGACGGCGTGGACTTCGTAACGGTCCATGTAGGCGTGAACAAAAATACTCTGGAGCGACTTTCACTCGATCCGCGCGTCCTGGGCGTGGTGAGCCGGGGCGGCTCTCTGACTATGAAGTACATCAGCGAGACGGGCGAGGACAATCCCTACTACTCTGAGTACGACTATCTTCTGGAGATAGCCAAAGAATATGATCTGACTCTCTCTTTGGGCGATGGCCTTCGGCCTGGCTGCATTGAGGACGCATCCGACCGCGCCAAGTACATGGAGTTCATCATGCTGGGCGAGCTGGTGAAGAGAGCGCGCGCCGCGGGAGTGCAGGCCATGGTGGAGGGGCCGGGACATGTGCCCGCCGATGAGATCGAAACCAGCGTCAAGGCCATGAAGCACTTGACGGACGGCGCGCCACTCTATTTGCTGGGCCCGCTGGTCACAGACATAGCGCCCGGCTACGACCACATCACAGCCGCCGTTGGAGGAGTGATTGCAGGCATGGCGGGAGCGGACTTCCTCTGCGCCACCACGCCCTCCGAACACCTGGACCTGCCTACCGTTGAGGATGTGATCGAGGGCACCTATGTCACCCGCATAGCTGCGCATGCCGCGGACCTGACGCGCCCGGGTGTGAGGGAGAGGGCGCGAGCGTGGGACCTGCAGATGGCCAAAGCCAGAGCGGAGCTGGATTGGACAGGGCAGTTTGAGGCTGCCATAAATCCGGCCAGGGCGAAGCAGATCCGCCACCGGCGCGGCGTGGAAACAGACACCTGCACCATGTGCTCGGAGCTATGCGCCATACGACTTTCCAAAGAGGCCATGGAGAAGGGGATAGGGCGCAAGTAAGAACCCTTAGAACCTTTTTTGACATAGAAAATAATTAAATAGTTATCTGATGCAATTGACCTGAGCGTCGCATTGCGGCGCGCATCCGCGAGGTTGATCTGCCATGAGTTCGATATTTGGAGAGTTTCTGACCTTCCCCCAAGAGAAGGGCCCCGAAGTGCAGCTTCGAGTCTACGGCGACGAGTTCTATTCCCGATATGAGAATATGGACGGTTATTCCGTGGTCTACGACCAGGACCATGGACTGTACTGCTATGCCTTCCTGATATCGGGCGAGTTCGTCTCCAGTGGAGTGGATTCATCCCTTAGCCCGCCTGATGGAGTCCGCCGCCACTTCAAAGAGTCAGAAGAGGTTAGAAACCGCAAGTTTGAGGCGAGATATGCCAAGATGGACCCCCCTGCATCCGCCTTCAAGCCCAGCCTTAATCTCCGCACCTTCGGGCCAGAGAAGGGACTCTTAGAAGGAAGACGGGTGAGCGAGGGCGAGATCAAAGGCCTGACGGTGCTGGTCCAGTTCAGTGACGTGAAAAGCACCGTCACAAGGGAGGATGTAGAGGCCCAGCTCAATGGCCAAGGCTACCATGAGAACGGCAACTTCTGCTCTGTGCGAGAGTATTTCCGCCTCATGTCCAGCGGCAAGCTGGACTACACCAACGTGGTGGTGGGGCCCATAACCCTAAGCCGCAACCGTCAATACTATACGGAAAACCTGCTCGTCAAGGAGGCCCTCGACCTGGCTGTCAAAGGCGGTCTCGCGCTGGAGCAGTTCGACTCGCGAGGAGTGGGAATGGTCGATGCCATGAGCTTTCTTTACGCCGGCCAGACCCAATATTTGGGAGAGCTGTGGCCACATAACCATATCATAGACCTCAAGTACAAAAATATGAAGACCTATTTTTATATGCTTTCCAGCATGGGCAGAAGCAAGGAGGACCTCTCCATTGGAACCTTCTGCCATGAGAGCGGTCACATGATCTGCCGCTGGCCGGACCTCTACGATTACGGCAATCGAGACGGTGACTTTGAGAAGAGTGCTGGCCTTGGCTACTTCTGCCTCATGAGCGCCGGAAATCATAACGATGATGGAAGAACTCCTGCGCCGGTATGCGTATACCTTCGTAACCTGGTAGGATGGTGCAATAAAACAGTTCGCCTCAACCAGCCCGGCCAGTATCAGGCAGATCATGGGGATTATGGCACAGCCATGATTTATGAGACAGGCAAGATAAATGAGTATTTCCTGGTGGAGAACCGCTCCGGGATAGATCTGGACGCCTCCATTCCCGCCGGCGGCCTGGCCGTCTATCACTGCGACACTTTAGGCTCAAATGAATGGCAAGGAGGATCAGCAACCAAGCACTACCAGTGCGGGCTCTTGCAGGCGGACGGCAGCCTGGATCTGGAAACCAATCGCAGCATGGGTGACGTAAAGGATCTCTTCGGCAAGATGGTGGGAATCGCTCTCAGCCACAACACAAGGCCCGCCTCGGTTTTATGGGACGGCTCGGACTCGGGCCTGATGATATCAAATATCGGAGAACCTGGCCGTGTCATTACATTTGTGATGGGACAGGAAAAGACCGATCATGTGGCCAAAGGATCAACGCTATCCGGTGAGATAATCCCCGACAATAGCCCCCCGGGCCTTGTCAATGCGATTTCTCTCGATCAGGATGGCAAAGTGAAGAGACTGGTAGTGGAAGTTGATATAAGCCACAACAACATCTCCAACCTGAGAGTGGAACTCACTTCACCAGGTGGCAAAAGAGCCATCCTGCACAATCGCACCGGCATCGGCAAGAAGGATCTGCTGAAGAGTTATGATTCTAAATCAAAGGCCTCTTTAGTCGCCTTTCTCGGTCAATCCTTGAAGGGCAAATGGATCCTTCGGATCAGGGATTTAGCAAGCAGAGACACAGGCAAGCTGAACAAATGGAGCCTGGAGGTAACTTACTGATTTCCATGATGTTCAGATGAGGCTCAGGAGAGACTTAAAGCTAAATATTACATTGCCAGAGTAGCAGCCAATGAGGTGTAATAATTGAGATTTAATTGCTTATGCTTATGTATTCTGGCCCTGATCTTGGGTGCCGGAGCCGCAGGTGCGGTAGGAACGCAGGGCTTTTCCATGCTGCAATCTATTGACATGACCGGGGGGGCTTTTAGCGAAGACTACGTCAACAGCCTGTTCGGCATCGGCGGCACGGGCACGGAATTGAGCAGCCCGTGGTTTGGCCCACAGTTCGAGAACACCAGCAGTGCTTCTTCCTTCCTCTCCGAGTTCTACATCAATACCAGCGTGCCCGTGATCGGATTTACCCCGGTGAAATTCGATGTCACGCATAAGATGCCCTCCAGGATCTACTTCGGCAGCGGTCGGGATGTCACCTATACCCAGTACCAATCGACCGTGGCCAACGCAAGAGGCAATGAACTGTGGATTCAGAAGGGTCGTGATTGGTCAGCGTATGCCATAGTCCCTGCGGGAACAGGCATGCAGTTCATCGCCTTTGCTCCGGCAGGCGGACAGGCCGATTACTATGAGATCCAACAGACAGATGCTCTGAATATAACCAGCAAGCGCGTCAATTTCTACTCCGGCTACAACAGCCTGAACTTCATGGCGGATAAAGTTGGCAGGCACATTCTGAACTTCGTGCTCAATAACCAGCCCAGCAACTCCATCATTGTAGATGTTATCAGCCAGGCACCACCGGTATCCCTGGTCCCGGCAGCAGGCCAAATGCCGCCTTCCAGCAATATGCCGCCTGCCTACAATCAACCCAATGCAGGCTACAGTCAAACCACTACGAGCGGCCTGGGCCAGAGCACCACCAGTGCAACGACCTCTTACCAGACATATGGCACGTCGTATCCACCACAAACGGGAGGCTTGGCAGGAGACACTCCAGTTACCATTCAGTCCCAGGGAATGAGGGGCTATCAGGTCTTTCTGGATGAAGTCTTAATCGGCACGGAAGGAACCGGCGGCGATGCTCCGGATGGGAAATTCAGCTTCAATGTGATAGGCAACCAAAACCACAACGTAAGGGTATTCGATGGTCAATTCAATTACCCAAAGAGCATGTATTTCCAAAGAGGGGTCCTAAAGATAATTAACGTGGAAGCGGGAACTGCTGTATATATTTAATTTATTTTTTTATTTTTTAATATTTTTTGACTTCGATTATTTCCACTACAATTATTTTCATTCACTATTTACCGGAAAGAGATAAATCCCTTTGGATGGTTTAATGAAGGGGGTCGATCATTTTGAGAAAAGATGAATTCTTGCAGCAGTTCGAAGGCATCGTGCTTCCCGAGACGTTTGATCAGCATCTTCTGGATCACGCCGCAGAGATGTTCGGAAAATGGGGCAAAAGCACTCATATCAACGAGAAGGAGCATCTCTTCGAGACCTATGGTCTGGCCTCTAAACCAGATGACAGCCCAGAGGTCAAAACGCAGAAAATTGCCCTGCGCTTTGTCTGCGCCCGGATGATGGAAGCAAACTTCAGCCGAAAGGATGCAGCAGACTTAATCCGCAATTTCAATAAGATCAAATATCCCGGCTACGAGTGGCTGGAGTAGGGCGATGCGACGGGGAGAAGCGAGCGTTTTTTGACCAGTCCTTAAGTCCCCCCTCAGTACATGATTGATGATATGATACCATCCGAGCAATCGCTCAATAATACAGTTTTAGATAGATGTGAAATCCCAAGACAAAGGACGCCACCCAAAGGCCAGCCGCCACCTGCATGGCCCGCCTGAGAGCAAGCCGGGCCTTCAAACGCCCCAGATAAACCAGATTGATGTAGATCCAGAGCAGTACCACTGCCAGGCCCAGACCGTGATGCAGCAAGACCTCGGCCTGAAAGAGACCGTTGGGCCGGCCCGGCACCAGGATCAGGGCCATGGCAGGAGACATCAGCACCAGGACGGCCAGAATCTGGGCCGTGACCGCCAGGCGGAGGACGAGGCAATGCTTCTGAAAATTCTTCTTTTTGGCCAGGAAGACGGCAAAGCCCAAGGCCGCAGCTAGGATCAATTGCAGGATGAGGTTTGATGCAACCAATGTCAGATAATCCAGGGGCATGCATTCTCAATAAATCCAGAGGATCTTAAGGCTTTGCGAGCCGACTGGGCAAATCCCGCACAATTTCCTGGGTTCGCACCCAATTTTTGCCGGTCTTGCCACGCTTCGCCCATTAATCCCTCTACTCTTTGATCTTCTTCATAAGCCAGCCCATGTTCTGCCCCAGAGTTCTCATGATCTGTAGACCCTCCGCATCCTTTTCCACATCCTTTTCGTGCAGACCCATGCCGATATTCCAGTAGCTTGAGCCGGCTATTATCATCTGGTTGATGAGGAAGAAGTGATTTATGGAGTCGAAGACGTGAATGGCGCCCGCCCGGCGCACGGCAACCACTGCCGCCCCCACCTTGCGCTTGAACATATCCCCGTTGGCCTTTCCCACAAATCCGGACCGATCGATGAGGGCTTTGAGCTCGGACGTAAGATCGGCGAAATAGGTGGGCGAGCCCAGAATGATACCGTCCGCCCCAACCATTTTCTCGATGCATCCGTTCACCATATCCTTATCCAGAGCGCACTTGCCGTTCTTCTTCTCAAAACACTTGAAACAGGCAATGCAGCCAGAAAGGGCCCCTTTCAAATGAACCAGCTCCGTCTCTATGCCTTGGCCCTCCAGCTCTTTCAGAACAACGCAAAGGAGGGTGGCGGTATTGCCATCCTTGCGAGGGCTGCCGTTAAATGCCACAACTTTCATGATTACTTCCCTCCCCACTATTTATTTTACGTAAAGTATTCAGATCTCAATCAGACGGTACTCTTTATTTCCGAGACCAATCTTTTCCCCGTAGTCCAACTGGATATTTCCAAGAGTGCTCTCCCATACGCCCAGGAACTTGTCCTTTCCCGGAGCATGATTCTTTTGCAAAAGCGTGTTTGCCAGGCCCATCTGCCTGTTCACCAGATCGTAGCTGGCCTGATCTATGGCCACCGGGTCCTTCGAGGCCAGGATGCCGATGTCCGGCACGAAGGATGCATCGCTCCAGGGCACGCAGTCGCAGTCCGGGGTGACATTGAGCAGGAAGTTGAAGAACCCTACCCGGTTTTCCTTTCCCTTTATCGCACCATAGGCATACTCCGTCATCCTTTCCATGAAGGGCGGCACCTCTACAAACCAGTCGAAGTCCAGGGCGTGAGTCTGGCAAACGCGAAGGCACTTGCCGCAGCCTGTGCATAGATGGTAATCGACTGCAGAGATCCTTTTTCCCACAGTGATGGCCCGCTGTGGGCAGCCGTCCATGCAGGAGCGGCAGCCGCTGCATAGCTCTGCGTTGAATATGGGCTTGGCAGAGTGTTGCTCCGCCTTGCCCAAAGCGGGAGCAGAGCCCATGCCCAGATTCTTTATAGCGCCCCCAAAGCCAGCCGGAAGGTGGGCCTTGAAATGAGATACTACGATCATGCTATTGGCAGAGGCGATCTCTGCTGCGATCTTGACAATGCGAAAATGCTTCCGGTCGATGGAAACCTCCCGGAAATTGTCGCCTTGCAGGCCGTCGGCAATGATGGCCGGCGCTCCGGCCACGGACTGGCCAAAGCCGTGCTCAGCGGCCGTTTGCAGATGATCGACGGCATTGGCCCGGCTTCCTCCGTAAAGAGTATTGGTATCGGTAAGAAATGGTTTTGCGCCAAGAGCCCGGATCTTTTCTGCAATGGGCCGGACCAGAACGGGATTTACATAAGAATCGTTTCCCTTTTCCCCGAAGTGGATCTTGATGGCGGTGAGGTCGCCTTTTTGTACCACTTCATCCAAACCCGCGGCATCAAAGAGCCCCATGATCCTGTTTTGCTTGTTATCTTGAAAGCTTCTCGCCCTGACCCCGGCAAAATAAACAGTGCTTTTCAATTCTTTCCCACCTCCAAATTACTGAAATGGAATTTCCGTTGCAGATAAAAGAATTTGATGCTTGGAGAAAAGCTATATGCCAATAATGGCGTAGAATCTTTCTGGAGAGGAATTGCAATTGACTGCTAAAAACTATGAGGCATGGGATGTATCGGAGGCCGACTACCCCGTTGACGGCCCAATGGAGGGGAGGCTAAAGTTCCTTTTGCGCTATGCAATTTTGGCCCCCTCCGGCCCCAACACCCAACCATGGAAGTACGCCATCCATGACCAGAGCATTTCCGTCTTCGCCGATTTAAGCCGGGCCTTGCCTTTTGTCGATCCCAGCAACCGCACCCTCTACATGAGCGTGGGCTGTGCCATCGCCAACCTGACCGTCGCCGGAGCACATTTCGGCTTTGCTCCGAAGGTAAGCTACTTCCCAGACGGGCAAGAGAGCGATCTGGTGGCCGAGGTGCAGCTTTTGCCCTCTGGCAGAAGGCCAGTGCATGGGCAAGATGATCTCTTCCCCCAGATACAAAGAAGGCACACCACCAAAGACAGATATGAAAATGGAGAAATCGAACCGTTCATTTTAGAGGAGATTGAGAGGAACATAAATCTTTCCGGCCTTTATCTCAGCTACCTGCCCGATAAGGATGCCAAGGCGAAAATGGCAGATCTGGTCTCCCGCAGCCATAAAATTCAACTGGCCAAAAAGGAATTTCGCCATGATCTGGGGGATTGGCTGCGCAGTAACAAGACGACCGAGCCGGACGGCATGCCCCTTTATACCTTCGGAGTACCGGATGTCGTATCTTTGGGATTTCCCGCCGCCTTCAAGGAGTTCGACCTCTCCAGGCCGGTCATCTACCGGGACTCCGGCCTCATCCACGACTGCTCCACCCTTGCCGTGCTTACCACCGACCAAGATGATAAGCAGACCTGGACCATGTGCGGCTTCGCCCTGGAAAATCTGCTGCTCCGGGCCACCTTTTACGATCTAAGAGCATCCTTCTTCAGCCAGCCCATAGGCCTTGCAAACTTGCGAGAGGAGCTGAAGATGCTGCTCAACCGAGGCTACCCCCAGCTAATCTTCAGCCTGGGGAATGCAAAGCCCATGCGTCCCAGCCCCCGGCGACCTTTAGAGGATGTGATTATTAAGCAGTCTTAGCCGGTATTATCCGCACCGAGAGGGATATTTTTCAGGCCATAGAGTGCGCACTTCAGCTCCTCAAGCTGCACCGGCTTGGAAATGTAACCGTCCATGCCGGCAAACAAACATCTCTCTTTGTCCCCTTCTAACGCATAAGCGGTCATGGCCAGAATCTTCGGCCTCTTTTTTAAATTAAGATCCAAAATGGCATGGGTAGCCTCCAGGCCGTCCATCTCCGGCATCTGCACGTCCATGAGAATCACATCATAGCTCTTTTTTAAAATAGCCTGTAAGACCTCCCGGCCATTGGAGACCACATCGGCTCTGTAGCCTAGCTTCTTTAGCATAAGACGCGCAACCTTCTGGTTGACAAGGTTATCTTCCGCCAGCAATATGTCCAGATCCGGGTGTTTCATCGCACTGCAGTAGGTGCGCACCTTCTTATGACAGGGGGGCATTAAAGCCTCCTGCAGAGCAAATAGAATGCTGGCCTGTGAAAGGGGCTTGATTAGAGTTTTTTTGCCTATGCGATGTTGTCCATGCGTTGCGAAGGTGATGGTAGGAAGACGCTCTTCTATCTCCTCGGCCAGCTCTTCTGCCCCCGGAACATCCAGATCCAAAATTGCGGCATCAAAACGACTCTCTACCATTTCCCGTGCCTCAAAGGCCGAGACCACAGGATGTATCTGCATCCCCCAGGAGCGGGCATAATCCAACAGTCCCTTCAAGCAGCCTTCGCTGCTGAGCAGAGCCATTATCTTCTTACCGGCCAGATGCACCTTTACAGCCTCTCCGGAAAATGGCTGGGCAAAAATCAGGAAGTGGAAGGTTGAGCCCTCGCGTAGCTTGCTTTGCACCCAGATCTTGCCGCCCATCAGTTCTACCAGCCTCTTGCTTATGGCCAGACCCAGGCCAGTACCACCATATTTTCTGGAAGTAGAAGCATCGACCTGGCTAAAGGATAAGAAGAGCTTTTTCATGTCCAGAGGACTGATGCCTATTCCCGTATCGAAAACCGAAAAGTGGATTTCATCCGCATTTTCACCAGGCTTGACATGAATGGCTATGCTGCCTTTTTCCGTAAATTTTACCGCATTGCTGAGCAGGTTGGCCAGCACCTGGCGCAGCCGAACCGAGTCCCCTAGAATAGTTGGGGCGATCCTCTCGTCAATATCATAAGTAAGATCCAGTCCTTTCTCCGCTGCCTTTGTCGCCACCATATCCAGCGAGGACTCGATGCTGTCGCGTAAAATGAAGGGCAAATGCTCCAGCTTCATCTTGCCTTCATCTATCTTGGAAAAATCCAGGATATCATTGATGATGGCAAGCAACGCATCACCACTGCTGTGAATGGTCTCTACGAAATCGCGCTGCTCTTCTGTGAGGCGGGTTTCCAGCAAGAGCCCGGCGAGGCCAATAACCGCATTCATGGGAGTACGTATCTCGTGGCTCATATTGGCCAAAAACTCGCTCTTCGCCCGGCAAGCCGTATCTGCCGCCTGCTGCGCAGAACGAAGCTCTATTTCCGTTTCGTTATGCAAGACCGTCTCCTCTTGCAATGCCGCATTTGCCCGGAGGAGCCAGGCCGTCCTCTCCGATACCCTCTTTTCCAGCCCTTCCTGCGTCTTTTTCAGGGCCTCTTCCGTCCTTCTGCGCAAAATGGCTTCGCCGATGCTACCCGCCGCAGCCTGAAGTACAGCGATCTCGCTGTCGATCCATCGCCGCTCATTATGACAGTCTTCAAAACATATAACCGCAAAAAACCGACCCTCGATGAAGACGGGCAGGAGCAGAAAAGAGCGAACATCTAACTCCACCAGCACCGTTGCACCAGGAACCCTGAGCTCTGAAGTTATGCCCTGGATGGGATTGCTGCGAGAGAGCATATCCTGCCAGTCTGGAAAATGCACCACCCAGGACAAATCCCCGGAAAATTGCGTTGCAGGCTCTCGAAACCATTGCATAGGAAGACATTCCAGACGCACTTCGCTCTGCAATTCCCGGTTCTCCAGAATATGAACCCGATCCACATCTTCCACCTCACCTAGAATGCCTAAAGCCCTCTTTACGGCCTGGAGATCGGATGTGAGAAGGTAGTTAGTGGCCTTGGCCGCCCCTTGCAGCAATAAATCGCGTCTGTGCAGCGTCTCCTCTGCACTTCGTCGTTGGATGATCTTCCACATTCCGCTCATAAGCAGCGTGAGCTGGCGCACATCGGAGTCATCGTACTCCTCCTCCTTGTTGCCAAGACCCGCCACAATGACAATTTTGCCTTTGTCCATGATGGGCACATTCATGTGGCGGACAACATTGACGTGACCTGCGGGGGTGCCTCTTCTCTGGGAGCAGGAAGCATAATCATTGGTTATCACCGCTTTTCTCTGCCGAATAGCCTCACCCCAAAGACCCGTTTCCTGCAGATGATAGACGACTCTTTTATGTTCAATGTCGCACGTCTGCATGGCCTTCTTGGACCAGGAGTGCATAAAGAGCGTCTTTTCTTCGTCGTCAACGAAAGCCAGGTAGCCGAGCTTAGAGCCGGTTAGTTTGACCCCAGCCTCCAGAGCGAAGTCTGCGATCTCTTTAATGGAGGCCTCATCCATCTGGTTTAACCTTTGCAGAGCCTCCAGCCGGGAATCGTCCAGAAGCAGTGCTTCTTCCGCGCGCTTTCTGTCGGTGATGTTGTAAAAGTTGGCCAATAGATAGATGGGTTTGCCAGAGTCGTCTTTGACCAGCGCACACATCATCTCCGCCATGTAGGATTGGCCATCCGACCTCTTTAAAAAAAGCTCCCCCTGCCACTGCCCAATGGAATGAAGAGCGGGTATAACCTCTTCTTGCAGCTTGGCTTTACCCTCAGCATTCGTAAAATCGAATACTGACCGGCCTTTAGCCTCAGATATGTCACGAAAACCGGAAATTTTCAAAAGGCTGGCGTTTACATACTCAATATTTCCGAATATATCGGTAAGTACAACGGCCGTGGGAACTGCCTCTACCGCTTTTGTCATCGGCAAGCAGGCCAAAAGATCTTCGAGGTTATCCTTTAGGCCTTTAAGCAACACCGGCATTTGCCCCGCATTGCCGCCACTCTCCTGCATATCTGCTATTTTCCGCAGCATCTGCTCGATCTTCGTTTCTGGATCGCTGCTTGCAAGCTTCTCTTCGCCCAACGGTTATCACTGCCTGCGCTTCTAACAGATAGACATCGTTACTCTTAATCAATATATGGGCGATTTTTTCTCTTGAAAACCTTGTTGCAACAACACGATCAATTCCTCGGTGTTGTACCGGGATATCAGATCTAAGAGCAGGTCCGTTTGCATATAGAAGCTTCTAGCTTTGCCAATCCTCTCCAATGCCGTTTCTGACACATGCCCACAGGCCCTGAGATCCACTTCCGTCCGGTTCATGGCGACTATGATTCCCTGCATCTCATGCCTCATGTTGATTATCATTTCCTTCTTGAGAGAATCAGGTTCGGTAACTGGGATATAGTGGTATCTCTTGTCACCCGGGATAATCACCCTCTTGGCCAACCCCATTCGTTCCAGAGTGCTCATATTGGAGCTGACTGTGGACTTGCTGTAGCCGGTCTCTTCCACCAGTTCATCCATGGAAACGGGCCTGTCCGCCAGAAACAGTGTGCCGCGTAAAACACCCACCGCATCGCAGCAACCGTAGCTGTTGGCCACTTTGACGCAGGCGTCAACCATATATCTCTTCAAGATATCCGCCTCATCTCTATCCATCCATTTCCAGAAGACCACAAATTTTAAGTACTTTTCGCATGTTCCAAACGTTTGGTAATTTCCGAACAAAACTGAGGTAGACCGCGAATGAAAAGCACAGAACGGCTCGGCCAATGGATCGCAGATAATCCGATCATAATCATGGCTGCCGCACTGCTTCTAACTCTCGCCTCCCTGCACTATGCCCAGCAAATTGAGATGCAAGGTATGACCACGGAGAGCATGGTGGGCAAAGATTCTCCTCTTTACCAGCTTTTCGACCACCTTTATGTGGAGAAGTTTGCCACCCAGTCCATAGCCGTGCTCATCGAAGCGGAGGATGTCACAAAACCTGGGATTCTGAGGGCGATGGATAAGCTCTCGCAAAAGATGCGCATAGCCCCGGATGTGCTGGCCGTGACCAGCATCGCCGATATCGTGGCAGATACAGAGAAAACCGAAAACGGTATCAGAATAATTCCCACCCAGGAGAGGATCGATGAAATTCTCTCTTATCCGGCAAATCTTCCTGCCGTAAATGCTATGATGCCGGATAGAAAGCATACCATGCTCTCTATCGAGCTGCCGGTTTCGTTGAAGGAATCCCAGCTGAGCGAGATTTACTTAGAGACGTTTGGCCAGGTGGAGATGGCCGAGTTTCCGCCGGACGTGGGCGTTACCGTCACAGGCGAACCGGCGCTTATGAATTCAATAACCGGAGAGATGGCCAAGAGCAACGGCCCCATTCTTGCTCTAGCCGGCCTGCTCATGATCGTGGCTTTGCTGATATCCTTTAACCATGTGAAATGGTCGTTGCTCCCCATCCCCGTCGTCTTCCTGGGCATAATATGGTCCTTCGGAGCTATGGGATTTTTGCACATACCTTTTACCATGGTATCCATGTCCGCATTCCCGGTGCTGATCGGTATCGGCATAGACTATGCTATCCAATTTCACAACAGGATCGATGAGGAGTTCCTTAAAGGCGGCTCACCTACAAATGCCGTGATACAAACGGTAAGCCATGTCTCCATGCCGGTCATGATAGCCTTGATCATAACCGCCATGGGATTCGTCTCCCTCCTCACCTCATCCGTGCCCATGACCAGAGATTTCGGACTCTTATGCCTGGTAGGGCTCTTTCTTTGCTATCTGTCCGCTCTCTTCGTGGGCATCACTCTGCTTTACATTATGGAGAAGATGGGATTGGGCAAGAGAGCACCGAATGGAGCGAATGCAATCGCCAATGTGCCCAAAGATACAATCATAGGAGGCATCATTGAAAAGGTATCTGATATCTGCATTCAAAGATGGCATCTGGTGCTTGCTGCTGCATTATTCCTCTCTTTAGCGGGCATTTATGCAGATACTCAAGTTCAAGTGGATACCGACTTCAAGAATTATGTGCCCCAAGACTTGCCTCCGCTCATCGACTTCGGACATATGAGCGACATCTTTGGAGGCACGGATACGGTAGATCTCATCGTTCAGGCCGATGACATTACCGATCCCGGTACTCTGCGCTGGATGGATGAATTTTGCATATATCTGAAGAGTTCCCGAGATCAGGTATATGGCTTCGAAAGCATAGCCTCCCTGGTCAAACAGGCCAATGGCGGCGAGATACCTCAAGATCAAACTGAGATCCGAAGGCTGATCGATTCCCTTCCCCCCCAGATGCGAGTTTTGCAAATGGATGGTCACGACACGGCCCTAATCAAGCTGAATGTGGGCCAGGCACTCAGCAACCTGGGCGCAGAGGGCACAGACCGGCTCATAAAAGAGATCGATAAAGACATCGCCTGGCATCAGCCGCCTCCCGGAGTGTCTGTGCGACAGACGGGCGACGCTGTAGTGATGACCACCGTCATCACCGCGCTGACCCAGGGCAGAACGGAGATGACTCTGCTGGGATTGGTGCTGATCTTTGTCGTGCTGCTGCTCATCTACCGGGATCTGATAAAAGCGCTGCTGCCGGTACTGCCCATGCTGGTGGTAATCGGCTGGATGGGGGGCGTTATGTACCTGGCCGACATGAAATACACGCCCCTAACGGCATGCCTGGGTGCACTCATTCTGGGCGTGGGATCTGAATACGCAATATTGATGATGGAGCGCTTCTACGAGGAACTGGCCATAATAGGACAGCCCCGAGAGGCACTCAAGATTGCATCAAGACGTATAGGTTCCGCACTCATAGCCTCCGGCCTTACCACAGTATTTGGATTTGCGGCCCTGATATCCTCGCCCTTCCTGATCACCAATAATTTTGGGACCGTTACAGTTTTAGCAATAATATTCGCATTGCTCACGACCTTCACGGTCTTCGTTGTGCTAATGTACCGCATGGAGATTCGACGTTCTATGGTGGAAAATGCGAAATACGAAATGAAGAAAGCCCTCAAGCTGATAGCAAGAGGAGGATGATTGATGAGAATTAAAATGGCCCTGGTTGGCTTTTGCCTATTAATTGCCGCGGTATCGGCTCAAAACACCTATATACCTTTTGAGCTGGGCGGAGATAACTATTACACCATGTATGGCAGCCCGGATATCTCAGCCAGCGTTTCCGGGACAGATGAGTTTGAACGTGGAGATACCGTTTCCCTTTACCTGGATCTGACCAACTATGGACGGATATTGGGATTCAAGGAAGATCTAACGCCCCAGGATCCCAAGGAGTTCGCTCTGGCCAGCGCTGAACTGCAAGAAGAGTACAAGAAGCCGACGGCACTCGGAATCACGGCATATCTCCTCTCCGACAATCCAGAGATCGAGATAAAGTCAGGTGACCAGGTTGTTCAATCTTTAAAATCAGGTGATAAGACCCAATCGCCTTTGAAATTCACCGTTAAGATAGGTGAGCATGCCCCGGCGGGGACTTATCCACTCAGTTTGAACCTATCTTATGATTATCAGGACAATGTCCGGGTGCAGGCTTCCAAGATTGTTACCAGCGGATCCTCGCCTACTTTAGCAAATTACCAGGTATCCTATATCTACCAGAAAGCCAATCAGACCGTACCCATCATTATCAACGTCAAGAAGCAAGCGGACTTTTTGATCGTGAATGCAACGGGCGCGCTCTCTGCAGGCATCAAGAAAGCACAAATTGTTGCAACATACAAAAATATTGGGGAGTACACCGTCAAAGACGCTATCGCCAGGCTATCCATCTTCAAGCCGTTCTCATCCACCGATGATCAGGCATTCATCGGAACGCTGGCTCCGGGAGAAGAGAAGACCGTCGTATTCCGGCTTGACGTCGATTCCGACGCTACGCCCAAGGACTATGGCATAAACAGCGAGATCAAATATACGGATATTAATGGCGATTTCGTGATCTCGGAGAGCATGAAGATACCAGTTGTGGTCAAGGCCGCCTACACGTCTCTACTCATGCCGGCAATTGTCATTCTCATCATAATAGTTGCGGTCGTTGGATACATGTATAGAAGAAAACAGAAGAAGACATGATTTATACTATTTTTTTGCTGCCCTTCTAAGATCTCGAACTCGTCGAAACCCTTCGCAGATCGAGCACCTAAGGATTGTTTATTGTTTAATGAACAAATCAGCCGGAAGAACGACAGGCAGCTCGACCTTTAACAGATTAGGAATTTATGGATTGTCTTCCGGCTTATCTTAACTTTAGGTCATGGCCATCAGCTCTAGCTTCACCCGGTCTGATTCGCCAGATCCAGGCGACGCTTCTGCTGTCGTCTGCACCTCACCTTCAGACACATAAGACAGGTAGAGCTTGCGCCTCTTTCCCTGTGTTATCTTGACATGTTTCGGGTCGAGTTCATGAGCGCGCTTCATCACGCTTATTACCGTAGTCTTATTTAAGCCCAGCATGTCCACCAGCTCGCTGGTTGTGTACCTACTCGGCCTCTCTTCCATGATATCGATGAGTGATCGCGCATGGTTATCCAGGGCCTTTCCTTCTCCAGAGCTCGTTTCCTGGATAGGCGCAGGTCGTCCCTGCCGGGTGCGAAGCTGGCTCTTCAGATCAGATACCTCTTTGGATAGGCGATCAACCTGATCGATCAGCCTGCCTAAGAGCTCTACATCGCTTTGTTTGGAGTCGAGCTCCAGGGATATCTTTTCGATGGCTGAAACCAGCAAAAGCATAGCTTGTGCTTCTTTTCTATTTTTCTCAATCTCTTCGGCCTTTGTTTTGTATATCTCTAAAAGCTCTTCGAACATTTGTGCGCTACTCCTAGTATATTCTAGTATGGTCTTATTTCGAAGCAAATTTAAAATGTTAACAAGTAAGAATGCACGACCCAAGTATATATACTTTTCCTAGAATTATCCGATTCACAAATATTTGCCATTCATCAAATCAATTCACCCGCCACCCGAATTAGAAGGATAAAGAAGGTGGAGAATTCCGAACACACACTGATCTAAAAAATAATCTGGCAGTTATCCATAAGTATTTTAGGCAGTTCTTTTATATCCCTTATTATCTTATCGGCAGCATCACGAAGCTTCAAAGTGGGACGAGTGTCCTGCTGCACGGTCAAGATGCCCAGATCCGCCGCCCTCAAGGCATAAAGGTCGTTTAGACCGTCGCCCACCATTACCACTTGACGATATTGGTTCTTGAGATCGACTATTATCTCTCTTTTCCGCATTGGGCCAGAGACAGGATAAACTCGCGACAAATCTATACCTAATTCTTGGAGATAAGCAAGGCTTCTCATGCTGTCCCCAGAGGCCACATAGACATCAGCCCCATGATTTTTCAGACATGCCAGGACATCCCGCAGTCCGGGAAAGGGAGATCCCCCCGTGCTAAGTGCATAAACAACCTCCTGCAGATCAACATCGACAATCATGCCGGCAGTATGATAATTACCAGGACACCTGGCCAATACTTCCCGATACACCTCCACAAGATCACGTACCTTGGCTTGAGAACCGCCTAGAATGCGTACCGCTTCATCTTTGGAGATGGGACTGCTGGCACAACTTATCTCCAGTAATTGCTCGCGACCTTTCATCAGCGTTCCCAGAGCATCATCGGGCCGACAGGATAACATGAGGTCGGGGTCCATCTGAGGGACAACCAGGACTCGACCTTTCTTCTCCATAATCAGCTCCCAGGTAACCACATTCAACCGAATGACGCCCTTTTCAATATCCTTGGCCACGCGATACATCCGGAGTATGGTTCCTGCCACATCCATGACCACGGCCAAATCTTTGCCCATCTTGGAGTTGGATGTTCAAGGGGTGAGATGAAACTTTTGCCGTGAAAGCTACAATAACTTTTTTAGCTAGAAGATCCTAATAAGACCTTAGTAATGGGGTAGAACAACGAAGGGTATTGCAGTAGCTTTGTTGCTAATGTTACTCTTATCCCTGGAGCCGGTCTTTGCCACCCCGGCCATCACCGAAGCCATCCAGGACGGAGATTTTTGCAACATGCTGAAGGTAACTGGGACGGGCACCTTTGAGGTGGGCGTCTCGGTTAAGGACAGGCAGCTTGCTCTCGAGTACGAAAATTTCATGTACGGCGACGGTGACCTGGAGATGGACACAGCAACCGTCGAAGCACAGAGGGCAGCCAAGCTTCCGGGCATGGAGAACGGTATAGCTGTGCCGCTCAACCTCTGGGAAAGCAACAAACTCACCTACTCCGGCAAGACCCCCATGGTGGGAATGAAATATATCAACTCCAAGGCTTTCTGGGGCGGCATCGGCGCAGAGATCACAGAGAGCTTCTCAGTCACAGAGATGGAGAGAGAGGGAAGCAGCTACTTCGCCTCAACCAATCCCGCCTCTTACATAACTGATCCTAAGAAGATCGAAGAACTGCTCAGAGCAAGCCCTGTGCACACCGTGGGCATCCAGACCAAGAATTCATTCAACGGAACCTGGCAGACGGACGCCCGGATGCATAAAATGTTCAGCAAGGATCTCAAGGTGCACGAGTCCTTCACGGGCAAGTTCGAAGTAGAGAAGATGATTAAGTTCCGGGAAAGTCCCGTGGAAGAGAAGAAACAATCGGGCTGCGACGGCATAGACTGCTAAGAGTCCCCAATTCTGCCCACGGGCCCCTCGCGCCAGGGGGCATTCCACTTTAACCGACGATCTCGTTCAGTTCTTCTCCCCAGCCCTCATATGAACCTCATCTCAAAATAAGTCTTTTATAAACCAGGAGCTAGACCAACGGCTCGGGTGAATTGGGTTTGATTACCAATATTGATACCAACGGCAGAATTCAGCTCCCTCTTGCCATCAGATACGGACTGCATCTGCTGCCGGGTGACAAAATCGCCGTGGACCAGCTCGGGGATGGGACCATCATCCTCAAGAAGATCGAAGAACAGGAGACTTTGGCAGCAACGGAAATGTCCGAGATCGGCATAATGCAGGCTGCACATAGCTAAGTAATCTTACCTCAGCATAACCCGGCTGAGTGTCACCAGGAAGAGAGCCATGAGCAGCCACCCCAGCAGCGTCTCTATCACCGTCAGGACCTCATAGCCCTCGATGATGCTGAAATTCTGGGGGGTCTTGCCTAAGAACTCCATGCTGCTGAAGTAAAAAGCATCGTTGGGCGATACGCTCGCCTTTACTTGCGAGTGCGTATCCACGCCGTCCGGCTGCAGAGCGTTTCCTGCCCAGAAGACGCCCGCGAAGAGGAGAATAATGGCCACGCTCAGCAGGATAGTATGAGAGGGGCGCACCCCGTAGCCGCAGGAGATCCAGGCCATACGATCGAAGAGCTTGGGAAAAGTCTTGTGCGAGCGCTCCTGCTTAGCTTTTCGGTACTGGTAATAGCAGTCGTCCTGATCCTCGAACTGCTCCAGGTTCCTGAAGTTTTTGGTGAGCGTCAGGTACACCGAGCCGTTATAGGGAATGTGCTCCTTAATGGAATTCCAGCGCACCGCAATGCGGTTAAAATTGAAGTCCTTGAGGTGGATGCTTGATCCTTCCGAGAAGACGGCATCGGACAGATTCAATGTGTACACCTTGGCATTGGCCAGGTGAAAATATTTCTCGAACCTCGCCCGGCCAAAGTCGGCATCATTGAACTTGGCGCGGGAAAAATTGGCATCGATGGCAAAGTGGGCCCGGGTGAAGTTGGCCTCCACCTGAAACTGTGCATCGGAAAATCCGGCATCACCCTGAAAATGAGAGCCTGAGAAGTTGGCCGCCTTGGTGAAAGAGGTGCCGTCAAAGTCCACCAGCCCAAAGAAGGCAGCGTGATCGAAGAAGACATCGCCCTTGATGACCGAGTATTCGATTTTTATTATTGATTTTATGATCTTAAGCTTATTTTTATTAAAGGGCAGGTCCAGGCGGTGCAGATCCAGGTCCCCGTAGATGATGACGTTCTCGTACTCTACCGGTTTGCCCTGCTCGATCTTTTCCAGGATCTCCTCGGCCTTGATCATTAAGAGGCTATCGACCATAAACGAAGGGAGAAATCGATAATAGCAGATATTCTTTGCGGTGCCATTGGGTTATTATGGACACTCCGATTTTTTAGCGTTCTCTGTGCGTCCTCTGTGCGCTCTGTGTCTCTGTGGTGGAAACGTCGTTAGCCGCTGGTTACCCACCCGAAACAACGAGGAACCTCTCAAATCTCCTCCGATCCCGTCCCCAGCAGCATCTTCTCCACAAAGTCCCAGTCGTGCTCGTAGATGTGCGCTGAGGCACTGGTGGTGGAGATCGATCCAGGCTTTGCGCCTACCTCAAGGCTGACGTATTGCAGCAGCCTGGCCAGACCGTAGAGATTGGCGGGATAGGCTCCAGCAAAATCATGGCTGCGAAAGAAGATGGATAGATGCAGGCGCCCATCGCGCAGCTTGAAGTCGTCCACAATCATGCAGGGAACCTCATCTTTGCAGGCATCTACGGGCACTATCCAGGTTACGGCCGTGGCGCGACGGGTATTGGCCGAGGCCTTGAGCCGCAAGATGACCTGCTCGATCTGGTCCAATGCGGGCACGCCCGGCAGAGACCAGGCACGCAGGCGCTCGCCGTAGGTGTACTCAAAACCGGGATTATTGCCGGACAAAAGCTGCTGGGCGTACTCTTCCAGACGCTCCTCATTCCAGGAGTACTCAGAAGGAATCATCTCTTGATAGGGATCCTCCACTACCACCTGCAAAGATAAGAGCTCCCTAATCCTGGTGCCCCTCTCATCAGTGATCTCTGCTCCCTGCCGCCAGATGAGGTTAAGCCCACGCTGCCAGGCATCGGAGATGGTTCTCGCCCGAATGAATCTGCCCAGTCTTGCCATGAAAAACTCCCACTTATTGCTTCTCGCCCGTCAGCTCCGCCAGCGCCTCGGGCGGAAATGCCTTGATGATGTCTATTATCTTTACGCGACGTGTTCCAATGCCGTATTTCTTGGCGATGGGCTTCAGATCCCGCATGCAGTACTTCCTGGCGATCTCCTCAATATCCATGAGATCTGCTTCTTTCTGCAAGGTACTTTAAGTTTTTTCGGTTCCTCGCGGTTTCTAGCTGGTAATAGAATAATCGAGTCCTCTGTGAGTCCTCCCTCGCGCTCTGTGTCTAACGGTGGTGGTAGTATCGTCCGCCATTGGTTATAACCAGCGGCTAACGACGTTTCCACCAAAGAAGAAAATGGCGAAGAACCATTTAGTCTCATGCCACCAGGGCCGCTAATTGGTGCAGCTCCAGACCCAGGCTGCCGTAGCTGAATTTTATGTCGATGAGGCCGTTATGCACCAATAATAATATCAGTATCAATATAAGTTCAAATAGGATAAGCAGAGCTACGAGGATAACGCCGATGCCCGGCGTTTGAAATGCCTCAATAACAAAGTCCCACATAGTCCTTCCTACTACCATACTGCCCCCAGCAGAGCGCACCGGAATGGATTCTTTGCCAGGTAATTAAAGGAGAGGAATGGGTGCGGAGCGAAAGTAATCAGAGGAAAAGATATTTTTAGAGATCAGTATAAAACAACACACAATGGGAGACTTCGAGTGGGCGCTGGTGAGCGCTCTCAACTCATTCTTTGAAAAAGACGGCATCGCCGCCATAGCCTACCGGCTCAAGCAATCGCGCTTCACCGGCCAGTTTATGGACATACTGGTGGACTCCAAGATTCCCGAGTATTATCTGGCCATCGAATGCAAAAGCCTGGATGCACGAAAGACAAAGTCGCTCTACTTCAAGCAGCACTTCAGCCTGGCCGCCGGAGCCCATCAGATGACACGCGAGACTGATTTCATCACCCGCTCGGGAAGGCAGGGCATCCTGGCGGTGGAGCTACGCTACGGCGCGGGAAAAGCGCGAAGCGCATACCTGGTCCCCTGGGGGCAGATCTTCCAGAGATACAACGCCGGAGAGACGGGCCTCTCCCTGCGGGATATTGAGATCAACCCGCCTCTGGATAGAAAGGGGGGAGCTTATCGGATCTCCCGGCTGGACATCGTGCGCATCTCCGGATACTTCGATCTCGCCGGGGAAGGCGACGGCCAGGAGGAAGATCCGGCTACAGAGGAATAGAAGAGAGAGAAACGGCGGCGGCGCACCCGCGCAGGGGAGCTGCGAGGGTATTCAAAATAATAAATAGCCCTTAACCGACGACCAATACGAGTTCATGGCTTTCATCGATTGAAATCTCACTCCTTGAAAATTTCCTGCAATTCTTTTGTCAATTTTTCTATGGCACGTAAATCATAAGCATCAAAAAAAACCAAGACACCTACCTCTGATTTGTAAATGAGATCGCTCGAATCAGCAAAATCTAAATCGTTATTCAATTGCAGAGCACTATGATAACAGTCCTTTCCTTCTTGAAGCCTATTTAATTTATATAATGCACTGCATTTACAGATTAATGCGAGTGCAGAATAATTGGATTTCTCATTTAGAGCGGAATCAAAACAATCGATTGATTCGTTATATTTAGCCTCATTTAAATATATACAGCCTTTATTTATTAAAGCTAATGGCTTAAAGAAAGAATCTGATGCAATTGCTTTATCAAAATAGTTCACTGCCTCAACATATTTTTCTTTCTGAACAAGAGAAACACCACCGCTAATCCAGAATCCATATACATAATCATGATCGATATTAAGAGCTTCAGCAAGATTTTTATCAGCCCGGTCATTATCTCCATTTTCTAAAAAGAAGTTTACCATACCCATTTTAGATCCCGCATCGTTTTTGTCTAAAAGGAACGCAGTGGCAAAACAATCAACAGCTTCATTATTTCGCTTTAGGGCCAAATATACAAGTCCCTTATTACACCAAATATTTGCTATTTTTTTGCCTTTGAGAAGCCGAGTAGCCTTTTCGTAATATGATATTGCAGTGGAATATCGTTTTTCTCTATAGGTAACAAAGCCCTTCCAGTTTAGAGCATATGGTGAGTCACGATGTATTTTGAGAGCTTCATCTGCACAATTATCTGCTTTTTTATAATCGCGCAAAGCTAAATATGCAGCACAATTCGCTAAATGGGCATCATCAAATCTCCGATCTATTTTTATTGATTCGTTGAAGCACTCAATTGCGTCATGGTAGCGGCCCATTTCCCGCAAGGATTTACCTTTCAATAGCCAAGCGTTCTTGTCTTGTTCATTTGCCTTGATGGCTGCTTTAGCGGATTTTAGGGCTTCAGTATAATTTCGATTATCATAATGACTATTCCCTTCCTTTACGAATTTATTCGATTGCGTCATAAATATCATCCTAAAATGTTCTTGCAATGGTTGAAGCCACGCATATATATTTATTTCTATAATTCGATAACGCATTTTGAAGCTGCATAAAACGGAAACATGTAGAGGATCATTCCCAAAAACGGATTAATATGCTCTTATCTCACCGCGTAGACGTGGGGTATTACGATAAAAAAGAGAAAAAAAGTCGAACAGGAAAAAGAAAGTATGAAAAAAATCGTAATAGTTGTGCCCAAATGAGGATTCACTTAATTTAACTCCAGCAAAGTTTACTTGCATTAACCTTTTATGCCAGCCCGCGTTTCCACTAGAACCATGAAGCTTCCGGGCACGGCGACGCAAGTGGAGAACATCTCCATCGCCATGGGAAAGCTGGACATACAGCGGGCCCAGGTCTTCCTGGACATCGGCTGCGGCTCGGGGGCCGTCTCCCTGGCCGCCTCTCGCTACACCGATAAAATTTTCGGCCTCGATCGCCGAGATGAGGCGGTGCAGATGTGCCGGTCAAAGGTCCCGGGGGGAAATTTTTCCCTGGGCGAGGCGGCCGCCCTTCTGCCCGGCCTCCCCGATGTGGACCGATGTTTTATCGGCGGCACACGCGGCATCGATGATTTCTTGCCTCTGCTCCTGAAGAAGGCAGCCCCCGGCTGCATAATTGTGGCCGACCTGGCCCGCCTGGGCATAGCCGCCCGGCTGGCGCAGCTGATGAAAGAAGCTGGTATATTCCAGGAGCTTATCCAGATTCATATCGCAAGGGGCTACGATTTAGGGGGAGACATTGCTCTAAGACCGGTGAACCCCATCTTCATGGTGATTGGTAAATGTTGATTGGCATCAGCCTTGGCCCGGGAGACCCGGGGCTTATGACATTTAAGGCAGCAGCAGCCCTGAAGAGTTGCACAAAGGTCTTTGTGCCGGGAGAGATGGCGGCAGAGCTGGCCAGGGCCTACTGCGAACCAGAGATCTTGCAGTTTCCCATGATTGAGGATAAAGAGGAGCTGGAGAAAATCTGGCGCAAGAATGCCGACACAGTAGCGACGGCGGCTGCCGAGGGTTGCGCTGGCTTTGCCTGCATTGGGGATGTCAATACCTTCTCCACCTTCAGCCACCTGGATAGGGTGATCCGGCAGCACCATCCCCAGATTGAGATAGAGACCATTCCTGGAGTAGGCGTGGTGCCCACCCTCGCCTCGCGCTTTGCCGCTCCCCTGGAAGGATCCTTTGAGGTCTCGGACGGCTCGCCTCTGCAAACGGTCATCAGGATAAAGGCCACCCGACCAAAGAAGCTGGCCGAAGAGCTTCGTGCCAGGGGTTTTGATGAATTTGTGCTGGGAACGATGCTCTGCACGCCCCAGGAGAGGATCATCCGAGATAAGATGCCGGAAAAAAGCGACTACTTTTCCGTTCTCTTAGCCCGGAGGCGGAGATGAAGCTGTACTTTGTGGGAGCGGGCCCAGGAGATGTGGATCTCATCACCGTCAAGGGCAAAAGATTGCTCGCGGAGGCGGACCTGGTGGTTTATGCCGGCTCTCTGGTCAATCCCGCTCTCCTGGAAGGACTGAAGGCGGAGACGCTGGACAGCAACGGCGTCTCCCTGGAGGCGACCACGGCCCGCATCATCGCTGCCCTAGAGGAGGGCCGGAAGGTGGTGCGGCTGCACAGCGGCGATCCGTCGCTTTACGGCGCTATACTCGAGCAGATGAAGCCGCTGGAAGAAGCGGGTGTGGAGGTGGAGGTCGTGCCCGGCGTCTCCTCCCTCTTTGCCTCGGCTGCGGCATTGAAAACGCAGCTCACTCTGAAAGGAGTATCAGAGTCCTTGATTGTGACCCGGCCCGCCGGCACCACCCTGGAGAAGGACGAACTGGCCGCTCTAAGCCGACATAATACTACTATGGCCATATTCCTGGGCATCGATAAGATACGAGACATTGTCGATAACCTGGACCGCCCCGGCGACACACCTGTCGCCGTGGTCTATCATGCCTCCTGGCCGGATGAGATAGTGCTGCAGGGAACCCTGGCTGATATCGCTCAAAAGGTAGAGGCGGCAGGCATAAGCAAGAGCGCCCTCATCTTGGTGGGCGGCGTGGTGACAAGAACCGGATTTCGGAGGTCTCACCTATACAGAGATCGGTAGCACAAAAATCAGTAGCCATTCTTGTCTTTTCCAGGGACAGGGAGAAAGCGGAGAAGATAGCCGAAGCTTTGCAGGAGCGCTACTCTCCTACCATTATCCTTTACGAGAAAGAGAAATTGGAGATGATGCTGGAGAGATATGAGCTATTGATAGCGGTCATGGCGGTAGGAATCGTTGTGCGAATGCTTTGCCCTCGCCTTATGGATAAGTGGACGG